>JGI12330J12834_1000004_pt1 | contig 115531 bp, 45 predicted proteins | sample A23E1SouthBayCA_FD_12834 | JGI IMG/M metagenome (IMG submission 12834) | reverse complement strand
GAGCCGTTATCGGCGTCGATGCTGGCGGAGCGGGCAGATGTCTCGACACAGAGTCTTCGCGATAATCGGGACGTCCTGGAGGCGGTCGGCCTCGTCGACGTCACCGAGCAGGGTGCGGGTCGCGCCTCGCTGTGGCGGTTCCGGCTGCCGTTCAAGAGCGAACGCTTCGATGACGTACCAGAACGGGAGCCCGAGGAGTACCCCGGCGAGGGGTCGGTGCTGCGGCCCTCGGCGCTCCTGCAGGAGCGTGACCCCCGTGTGTCGGAAGCGGTGCTTGCGGTTTTAGAGGGTCCGTTAGTGGCGCTTGGCGTGGATGTCTACGATAGCGAAGAGTGGCAGGACCTCGTTACGGACTACCGGCTGGACTCTCTCGCAGCGGAGCAGCTGGCAGACCGTTGGCCGTGGGTCCGGCCGTGGATGGATGTGATAGCGGCGCTGCTCGGCTGGGATTGCAAGCTGTTCACGAACGGATGGTTGGAGACGTCGTCGGCGGAGGTCCGCTTCGGGGCGGCACCGCGAGCAGACCAGACGACGCTACGGAAGGCAGCGGACTGATGCCGAGAGGAAGGACGCGAAAGTCCGTGTGGATAGTGGGGGTGTGCTCTCGATGGCCGGCGTTAGAGGTCGCGGGGCTGGACGGTCTTGCGGTCGTTGGCCTCGGCGCGTTCGGCAGCGTCGGCGAGCAGGCTGGCGACCTCCTCGTTGAGGGCGTCGTAGAAGTCGGCCGCGACGTTGTAGTCCTCGATTTCGTCCTTGACGGCTGCTTTGACGATTAGGTCAGACATTGCACCCGGGGGGTTCTCCGGCTCCCTATATAAAAGTTCGAAGTTGCTCTCCCCGGGAATGTCAAGCGTCGTACTGGCTGGAATATCGGTGGTATCTTATTGAATGTGTAAAAAGTCGTGAATTGGACGGATGTACGACCTCACCGGATTCCAGCGCGACCTGTTGTACGTAATTGCTGACTTCGAGGAACCGCACGGCCTCGCCATCAAAGACAAAATTCAGGACTACTACGGGAAAGAAATCAACCACGGACGGCTGTACCCGAACCTCGACGACCTCGTGGACAAAGCCCTCGTGGAGAAAGGCGAACTGGACAGGCGAACGAACTCCTACACGCTGACGGAGCGCGGGCGCCGCGAGCTCGCTGCGCGGCGCGAGTGGGAAGACCAGTACGTCGACGTCGGCGAGTAGGGTCCGCGAGAACTTGATTTGAGCGTTTTTCGGTTGGAGAGCGTTGTTACTACGTGTTTTTGAAACGGGGATTGTTTTGCGAGGGTTTCCCCTCGGTGAGAGACCCAAACAATCCATGCGAGTTTTGGCGGCGATGACGAGTAAGGATTATGGACGAATTATGACCTATCAGTGTTCCAATAGGTTTAAGGGGTAGGAGCCATTAGGAATAGATGGGTCGTGAGAGACCCAAACCATCCGCCTGAATGGTTGGTGAAGTGGGCTGAAGTCCTCGCGGCGCTGTCCGCGGCGGCTTGGGCCACCTACCAACTCATTCGGGCCGCGCTCGCATAACTCGGGGCGGAAGCCCCGAACCACCCCCTACGCGGGGGTTAGAGCGCACAAACCACCCCACATATGACCGAAACGACCATCGCCGGCATCGACCGTGAGAGGGCAGGGAGCCTGTCGCTCGTGCTGTCCGTCGCGGTACTGGTGAGCCTCGAATACGTGCAACCAAAGATTACGGACGCCGGCTACCAGCTCGCCGGGCTCGTCGTCCACGCCCTCGTTGCGCTGCTCGCAGTCGCGCTTGCCGTCGCGGACCTCCTCGACTGAGGCGAGCCCGGCACTCCCGCCGACGTCCTTCTCCCATCCGTTCACCGCGAGTAGACCGCCCTCCGTCGCTAACCAACAAATCTAATTCGAAGGCGGCTCTGTTGGTTAGCATGACCGACGCTAGCGCCGTCGACGACCACCGCCTCGAAATCGACGAGGACGCGTGCCTCGCGCTCACCGGGAGCGCCGACCAGTGCGGCAACGGCCTCGACACGGACGCCGCCGACGCCAGCGCCGGCCTCTGCGGCATCCACGCCGACACCGACGCCGTCCGCGTCACAGACTTCGACGCTCCGGCGTGGGCCGGCCTCCTCAACGAGTTTACCGACCTGTTCCGGGACAACACCACAGCGTACGCTCTCGCGACGCTCTCACCCGATATCGAAGACGTCTGGGACACCCTTACTGGCGTTCAAGAGCTCACGATTGGCCCGCTGGAGTTCAGCGTCTCCCAGGTCTGTGGGCTTGCTCGCGACCTCGCTGCTCACCCGGACCTCGACGTCGACGACCACCCACTCGGAATTGGCGGGTGCATCGCGTTGCAGGACGCGAGTGCGAAACACCACTCTTGCCCGAACAGCGCGTACGGGCGGAGCCTCCTCTGTGGCGTGCATCAAGACGCCGACCTGCCGGGGACACTCCTCGATGACGACGAGCGCGGCAGCAACTATGAGGACGTCACCGTCGACGGCGACGACTACCTTCTCGTCGAACAGCGTGGTGAGGACCTGATTGTCGTCGATGTCGACGAGTGGATGATTCAGCGTCTCGACGGCGCCGCGTCTATCGCGAGCGCCGGGAAGCGAATCGAGGAACCGGAGGCTCCGAGCCGGCTGCCGAAGTACCTCCGTGAGGGCCTGCAGAAACAGAATATCGAGGATTTACGGGCGGTTGCGGAGTTCGCAGAAGAGTTGGCGTCGTATCGCGAGCAACGCCAGCAGCGCGCGCTTGAAGCGAACGCCGACCGCGACGTCGACGACGTCCCCGACGAGTGGGATGATGACGAGTGGGAAGATGAGCTCGAGGAAGCCCGCGAGAAAGCAGACCTCCCGGAGACGAAGGGGACGCTAACGACGAAAACCATTGAGAGCCGGGACTACTACTACCTGCAGTGGCGGGAGGGAGACAAGATCCGGAGCCAGTACGTCGCCCCCGTCGCGCCCACGGATTCCAGCTAACCAACACTACCACCACTTTGTTTACCCTTCGTTGGTTAGCCTCTAAAGTCTTCAATACCAGTAGTTGCCAACGGTTTCTTTATCCGATGGATGTGATGAAACGCTCGGTCATTACAGGACGCGAGATTAGAACTGCTCATTCTGTTCCAGATGGCCTGTAACGCTGTCTGGTAGTTCTTGAAGTCTATCTGGATGCTTACAACACCTATACTATTATGTGGAATGGACAACACGATATTGTATGTCCGAAACTGCACCGTGTACGAAATGTAACTCTGAGATTTCGATAGAGGCGCATAGATGTCCCGAGTGTGGGTATGAGCCTTCGATTTCCACACTTGGAAAACTGTTCTACTGGTTATTTGCTTTGCCTACCACGGTTATCTTGTCCTTAGTAGGGGTTGTTGCTGTCGGAGGAGTCATTTTAGGTTCTCTATCTATTGTGGATGGAATTGGCGGTCTAATCGGTATCGCTATTCTTGGTGCGATTCCAGCGTGGTACACTCTCCGTGTCTTCAAAATAAAGCGGACAACGGCAGCGGGCGAGTTTATAGACGAATAACGCTTACTCGTCCTCTTCGGAACGAATTAGATGGATCTTGTGTGATGGGAGACCTACAATCTCATCACCTGTACTTAGCGTTATAAACCAAGTATGAGAACGGTTCTATGGCAACCTGTTACTCACTTAATTCAGTCAATTACGAATACTGGTCATCGTAGCGGTTTATCACATAGGAAAGGAATGCCGCAGTCTGATGGAGTAGCAAGAGCGTGTAGTGTTGATTCACGTCCTCATGTCTGTGCTTATCCCCACCCGCTTTCTGTGCAGAGAGTTTTAAACCGGTGAATATCCTCTCTGCTTCGGGGTAGAGTTCATTGTTTGGCTCAAACAGCCCTTTATTTTTCATCTCGTCGAGACATCGACCGAGACCAGCGCCATCATCAACCCACCCATGCTCATCCTTACAGATGGTATAGGCGACAGATTCTATGGATTTAGCGAGTTCTTCGGGGATAGTTGAGTTAAATTGGCCATCTTGGTAGTAGTCCCACGCTTTGTTGTAGTGGTTGATTGCCTCTCGCCAACGTGGAGACTCTTTCAAGACCTGAACGTCATTATCTGCTTGAACCATCGGTTCATTGCCGAGATATTCCAAATGATACGGCTCATCTGTTTGTAATTCAATAGCTTTCTGTTCAGGTCGTAGTCGGAATAGCACTCGTTCCTCTCGAAATGCCCGCCGAATTCTACTGTCGAACGTGATTATATTATCTATAACATTGTTTTCCGCGAAGTAATTCAGGACATATTCAATATAGTCAATGACTCGTTCATCTTTGCCTTCCTGAATGAATGCTCTGTGTGAATTGATCGCTCCACTCATTGAACCATCTTTATATATGTCAAAAAATTCAATATCGTAAGCAAACTCAGTGAAGAACTCTTGGTAGATTTCTTGAACACGCCTCTCGGTCATATACGGCTGGCAAATACGGATAAATCGTTCTCGGAAGGACTCAGGCAGATGTGAATATACCCGAGCGTCTGGAGGTATCTCACGCTTTGTGAACGGAACCAAGTCGAAGGATAATCCCATATTGATACTTATCACGCCCGTTAAAAAAGGTCATCCTTACTAAGCCAAGAACAGCAAATGCGCCATAGACGGAGTTAACGCACGCTAAACCCCCAATCTCCGCGATAGGCTCTGTTGAAACCCTCTTGGTCAGACACTACCTGCGGCGAATCAACCGGTAAGTGCGCATTCCCACTTACCGATTCAGCCGCCTCAGTTTCAGAACCCGTTCTGAATAAAGAAATCGCGCTAGCAACTACTGATACGGGCGTTTCACGCCTTACTCCGCGTCCGTGTTGTTATACCGGACTTTCTCGATATCTTTTGCTAAGTCCTCTGGGTGGCGATCTCGATAGGAGGCGTGGGTTGTCTCGATGGACTTGTGCCGCAGGACCTCCTGTGCGCTTTCGGCGGCGACCTCGCCGTAGAGTTCGTCTCCCAGCCCACGCCGGCCGCCGTGCGGCTTTAGGTAATCGCCGTCTATATCGACGTCTGCCTCCTCGCAAAGCCGCTGTAAGAGCGTTCTCGCGCCCTCTGTTGTCAACGCAGGCGGTGCAACCTCATACTCGCGCAGCACCTCGTCGATTTCGCAGTCTTCCAGGACTTCCTCGATTTCCTCGTCCTCGTATCCGCGTTCGCGTAGCTGCTCGCGAACGGCCCGGTATTTCGAAGTTGCGTCTCCGGTCGAGATGACGGGCCACTCGTCGGGAGCATCGACGAGCCGCCGGTAGCGCCCCAGCTTCTCGGCGGTCACCCCCGGCAGCGACACCGTTTCTTCGTCCCCTGACTTCCCGAGGACCGTCATCATCCCCTTCTCGAGGTCGACGTCCTCCCACCGGAGGCCGTTGCGGCGGTCGTCTCCACTGACGCTACAGACCTCCGCTCCACGGACGCCGGTATCCGCAAGGAGGTAGACAAGGGAGCGGTCCCGAAACGCGCGTGCGGCGTCGTTGGCGTCGTCCTCAAGGGCGGCATGGGCGCGCTCGTCGACGTAGGCGAGCAATTGTTCGCGAGCATCGACAGTCCAGAACTGCCGGTCGACGTCGTTGCTCTTCGACGGGAGTGGTTCTTCCGCAGTGGTTGTTGCGAGCGGGTTGCGGTCGATTTCGCCGCTGCGCTGCCAAAAACCGAAGGTGGCGCGCGCGAGCGCGAAATACGTCCGGACGGAGTTCGCAGCGAGCTCGTTTTTGCCGTCGATTTCGCCTCGCTGCTGGAGATTGATTGCCCACGCTCGGGCGTCCTGCTCGTCGACGTCCTCGACGGAGTCGACGTCGTTGTTCTCGGTGAGGAAGTCGAACAGGTCGTTGACGGCGAGGCGGGTGTTTCGCTGCGTTTGTGGGCTTTCGAGGCCAACCATGCGGTCGTCGAGGAGGGTTTCGAGGCCGCGAACCCCAGGGGTAGCGTCGCTATCAGACATCTAAATCACGCTTCCACGCCTCGAAGCACTCCGCATCGTGGAGTACGAAGGATTTGTGGCGGACGCCGCGGTCACCGCCAGCGCCGAATCTGAGGGTGGTGTGGAGGTGGTAGTTGCTGGTGTCGAGGTCGTCGTCGCAGCCAGCGCAGGCGACGAGCTCGCTGTTGTTCGCGACGGCTCGTTTGGCGACTGGGCCAGCTTTGACGTTTTGGTGGGGTATAGAGGCTCGCTGTGGGACTTCCATCGTTCGTGCTTACCGGAGGGCGGCCACCACCTTAGTTCTGGTTTGTCTTATCGGACTAAACCAAACCAACTGTGACAGGGAGAAATCGGCGCTCTCACGCTTTGTAACGTCTATAGAAAGCAAATACAACAGTATGTAAACTATATGTGGCTATACAGAATTATCTCGGTCGGGATAATATGCACTTCGACGGTTTTCGGTAGGTAGCGGTCGTATAAGTGGGGTATGGTGTTCTCGGTGGTGTTTCCGTGCTGGTTCGGATGTGCTCTCAAGCCGACTGGTACAGACAAATGAATAGGAATAGGAATACCCACAACAACACCTATACGTATAGGAATAGGCTAAAGGTATAGCTATAGGTTTAGAATGTGTTGGGATCGCGCTGGTTCGCCGCTTCCTCGGCTTCCTCCATCAACTGTGGGTCAGCCTCCTGAAGCCCCACACGAACGGCTAATTTCAGCATCTGGCTCCGCGTCACGTCCTCCGTGTCGACGGAGTGCCCCATCTTCTCGCTAAGTGCTTCTGCAACCTCCTCGCGGCGCCCGTCATCATCTTCAAGGGCAACAAAGAGGCCAGCAAGATTCTTGTCGTGGAACGACAGTGTGGCGCTATCAGACGTCGTCGGGTCATCGACCGCGTCGATTCCCTGTACAATTTTCTCAGCGAAGCTACGCTGGGTCTGCGCGCTATCTCGTTCGAGCTTGTTCCCGCTGCTTTCCTCTTCGCGGAGTTCTTCGAGCTGCTCGTCGACGTCGCTGGTATCATTCATTATCTTGGAGTCGCTGGTAGAGTTCGCGCGCGTTCTTGAGGAACGCATCGCGAGCGTCCTCACCCGTGTTCGATAGCTCGTCTTCGCTGATTGCGAAGAGCGTGTGGCCGGCGTCGGTCACGTTCTTGATTTGCTGGGACTTGACGACGATCTCTGGGGCGAGCGTGTCGCCAAACTCCTCTTCGAAGTCTTTGAGGATTTCGTCGTCAAGATTTGTCCGACGGTCGAAAAGATTTGGAACGAGCATCGTGAGTCGGACGTCGATGCCGTAGTTCTCGGGGTCGCGGATGTACGCGAGGTCGTCTTCGAGGGCGCGTGCTTGCTTGAGCTCGAAGCTACCCATCGCGACTGGAGCAAGGACGTCGTGGGTGGCCCACAGGCCGTTGTAGGTGATGTTGTTCGCGGCTCCGGGGAGGTCCAGGAGGACGATGTCCCAACGGTCGAGTGGGTCGATGTAATTATCGAGGAATTCGCGGAGGCGGCCGTAGCGGTCGCTAATGTCGTCGATGTTGCCAAGGTCGGCATCGAGGCCGTCGAGGTCGGGGTGGGCTGGAATCAGGTCGATGCCTTCGCTAGTCTCGTAGACGAGGCGGTCGATGGCTTCGCCATCGTCGAGGACGTCAGCGACGTCTTCCCAGCGGTTGCCCATCGTGGTCGCGATGTTGGGAAAGTCGTTTTCAGCCTCGATATCGGCTTCAACGTCCTCGTAGACGCCAAGTGCGTCAGCTAAGTCGCCTTGTTTGCTGGCGAGGTCTAGTAAGAGTACGTTGTGCCCTAATTCGGTTAGGGCAGCGCCTAAGTGGGCTGTACTGGTGGTTTTGCCAGTCCCTCCTTTGTCGAGATAGGTGCTGGCTCGCAGTGTCTCTGCCATAGCTACACCTATGGCTATAGGTATAGGTATAGAAATAGCTATGGGTGTCTTCGCGGCGGTAGCTGGTCGGCTCGCGCATACGCGGATGGCCGAAACACTCGTCGTGGAGGCTGGAGAGAGCGAATACCGGCGATTCTCCCAAGAATACGACGCGGTCGTGGTGTCGGCGGCTGGCGTTTAGTCGTCGCTGTTCCCGTCTTCGTCTGGATTTGAGTAGTCGTCTATCCGGGTGTTCGTGGAGAAGCTGGCTGTATCGGCGTCTGACCGACTCCACTCCTCTGAGGACTCCTCGACGTCGGTGCTGTCCATCTCACGGGTATCTGACCGACCGTCTCCGGCGCGCTCGTCCACGGACTGACTACTGCTGCCACCTCCATCTCCACCCCAGTCTTCGGCCCACCCACCGTCGTCAGTCGACAAGTCGTTCATCCACTCGTCGTCAATCTCCGCCCCATCTGTTTCCTCGGTCTCTTCTGACCCGGTGTCTGTCTGCGAGCCCTCGTAGTCACCCAGTTCTGACTGCCCCCGGGACGGCGGCCCATCACCGCCCGGCGTGAATTTCTCTTGGATTTCCTCACTACGAAGCGCCATCCGCTCGTTGATCCGCTGGCGGTAGCTATCCAGCTTACTCACGGTTGCTTTCCCAGCGTCACCAGCCATCCCAACGGGAGTGAACCTATCACCCCGGTAGTTGCGAATTGCACTCTGTGAGACGCGCGCCGGCGCATTCACGGCCTTCGACCCCATTTTCTTGCCAGCTTTCTCCGCGCGCTCTCGGCGGCGACGGCGCCGCGACCGCCGCTGTCGCTGCGAGGAGAAATCCAAATCCGGCTCGTGCCGATGCTCGTCGCTCGTCTCCGCCGTCGACGACGACCCACGCCGCGACCCACTAGCTGGGCGAGCCGACTGGCGCTCCCGGGGATTCCCAGCAAGCGCCGTATCTGCACCCGCGTACGCACCCCCAGCCGCACGCCGTGCGGCTGGAACCCCCTTCCGTACCGCATTCGACACCTGCGAGGAAAATGAAAACACGTACTTCGGCACCAGCGCCGCCCCCGCAATCGTCGCGAAGCCCATGATTGACGAGATTAGTTCCGTGCTGATTTCTCCGGTGACGGTTGCGCTAGACGCACTAACGTCGCTTAACAGCTCTACACCGATACGGAGAAGCAATGCTGTCGGGATTGTCATGAGGACGAGTGGCACAAACTTTCCCATGATCGACTTCGCCCAGTTTGAGACGGGTTTGATGGGGACAATCCAGAACATCAGGAGGACTGGCATCCCGACCATGTAGGCGTAGATTCCGACGCGGCGAAGCAGATAGATTGTGAAAATGACCAGCAGGACGCTTGCACCGAAAACATAGATGATGATGGAGAGAATCACCGTCCCACCGGATGACGTGAGTGAGTGAGTGATTGTTCGGGAGAATCTGGTTGCAGTGTCTGCGACGATGATGGCTGCAAAGTCGTTGGTGAATTTGAGGAACCACCCGCCGAACCACCACCACGAAATCGCAAGTGGATATGCGAATACAGCCCGTTTGATGCTGACCTTCTTTTGTTTTGGTGAGAAGATGTTGAAGAACATCGCAAGCCCGAGGGCTAACCCGAAAAAGGCTGGGAGAATTAGCATTACTGTGTCGCTGTATATATTATTGTAGAGGGTCTGCCAGATTCCCTTTGTGGGAGTGTCAAATCGATAGATGTTATCGGGGTAGGGGGTTCTGGTGAGGTATTTAAGGATGAATTTGAAGAGGGGTGCGACGATGTCTTGGAGAGGGCCGAGCACCCAATTTTCGAGCAGCCTTTTAATTGCCTTGACAACTGCGCCAACGATATTCACCATGGTCCAGTATGTGGGGGATATACGCTTATTTATTCTTGCTCAGTATTATTCTAAAATATGAGGTTATCAGGCTTCTACCACAGACCAACTCTTCAACTTACCCTGACCACGCCCCCACCCACCCACGCTACTATAGACCTCACCCGACAACTGATACTCAATTCGAAGCGTCCTCGAAGCCGCTTGCTCGGACACTAATTCCGCTTCTGTTGTCCGTGAGCTCGTCTCTGGCCCCTCCGTCGAATTAACCATCAGTAGCTTCCCCCACGTCTGAAGGGTCATCGACTTCCCGGGATTACAAACCGTATCTGCACCCGGTTCTCCTTTGACAATCACATCAACTCCCGCATCCTCTGGTGTCGGGTTGGGGACTCCCTCGGAGGCGATGAACTCTGAGAACGTCACCGGCAAATCACCCGTATTCTTGATTGAGACCTCAAACCCTTCCAAAACAGGGGTATCCGAATCCAAAGCAGTTGTCCGACTAAATGAGACGTTCTCGACCTCGTAGCTCCGTTCAAGCGTCACCGATTGTTTTCCGGCAATCTCCCCGTCCTTGACGGCGACAACATCGAACGTACCGGCTTCGATATCAACCAACGGGAGCTGTGTAGCAGTTCCGGTACCCAGTTGACGGCGAACGATTTCTTGTCCGTCACTGGTGCGGAGGGCAGTTGCCGAGAACGAGGCATCGGTGAGCGAGACATCTAGAACTGGCCCTTCTCTATTCCGGGTAGGGAGAGTGCCGATAGTCGGCTCAACTGACTCGAAGACGTCACCGTTCGACGACTGTGTGGACGTCGACGTGTTCGTCGCGACGGTGGAGTCTCGATTCTCAGTCTCGCTAGACGTGCTGGTGGTAGAGTTGCAGCCGGCGAGGGCAGTGGCGGCAGCGGTGCCAAGGGAGGCGAGGACGGTGCGGCGGTACTGGCGGTCTGACATATCGATGGGGTTGCGCTCCTTTGGTGTATTAGTTTCGGCGTGGCTTCTGGCAGAGAGAGGAAGAAATCAGCGCCGAATTAACCAACATAAGCTGGTAGTACGCCCAGTTGTTGGTTAAGCTGGTGTTGGTGTATTATCCCACGGAAAGGCTTATACTATGTTGGCACGACACACCAACATAGGGAACAGATGGGCTCGACAGTCATCTACGAAGACGAAGACACATTCGACGACGGGTCCAGATATGAAATGATCGCAACCGCCATCCCAAAAAGCGACGACTACCCCGAGGGCGTCAAATACCGGTTCCAATACATGGCCGCAGACGGTCGAACTCTGCTCCGATTCGACAACTTCCCGGACCACCCGGGCGTTGACCGCCACCACTACCACACACCCACCGGCGTCTACGACGACATCGAATACACCGGCCTCAAAGCCCACGCCCAGACGTTCTACGACGAAATGGACGACCACCGTGAGAGGTGACCCACCATGCCTGACAAATCCAACACACCCGACGACACCGACGACGTCAACAGTACCGACTCCGAGACCGAGGAGATCGTGATGGACGACGTCGAAGCCGAGGCGGGCTTCCTCGAGGACAGCGACCCTGAGGACTACCCCTCGGTGCTGCAAATCACATCCGACTCCGAGGAGGCCCACCGCCAGGACGCGCTGGACCGCCTCGACCGCTGGGAAGCCGGCGAGGAAGTCCCCCACGTCATTAATTTCGAGAACCCCAGCGACCTCCGAGCGCTGCTCACCGACCGCCGCGTTGAGCTCCTCCGCAGCATCATGACCGACCGGCCGGATAGTATTCGCCAGTTGGCTGAGCGCCTCGACCGCGATGTCAAGAGCGTTCACGACGACTTGCAGGTCCTCACTGACTACGATATCGTCCACTTCGAGCAGGCTGGCCGGGCGAAACGCCCGTTCGTCCCCTACGACTCCATCGAGGTCAATCTCGAAATCTCGACCCCGACCTCAGCCGACGACGCCGCCCCCGCCTGACCGACCCTGGTTTCGCACGAGACCTATACAGAGACGAAACGAGTCGTTGACGTCGGTGGGAGCGCAGCGAGACGCAGCAAACGCCGAGCGGACTAGTTCTTCGCTTGGGTCGGTGCGATTCTCGCCCTCCGCGTTAACCAACACTGGTCGAATCTGCCGACGAGTGTTGGTTAAGACCGTATTGGTTGAGTGACCTCGCACTACCGATGCTCGTCCGGTCGTGTGAACAAGAGCACGCTCACGGCAGGGTGTCTCCTTGAATCAGCGTCTGAACGGGTCACGCCTCCAATCTGCCCAACGCTTTGTTCACACAGGATTCCCGGTCTCGTGTGCATATCTCGGAAATCAGTCCTCTCGACGTGGAACCCCGTGGGAGCGTATGAAGAACCCTATTAGGCAAACGATTGAGTCATAAGAATGTCTAGAGGGAAACTCCCATTACGGTCGGTGACATATGGCACTATCATGATAAGTGTCGCCTCTCGAATCTCTCGGCATTCAGGTTTTAAACAATGACTTCACCGACTGAAGGGACGGTCAACAATCTGATTGACAAATATCTCAGTGAGAGGGGCCTCAATATCACGGCCGAAGTCTCTGCGCAGATCAAAGACGGGCGACGGCAGCCTGATTTCAAACTCTATGATGCTGGCGACTACTATGGAGAAGGAGAATGGAAGTCGAGCTACATCACTGGCTATAACCAGGCTATCGAGTACGGGGATATTGGAGGTGCGTCAGGATATTTCGTTATCGGATATCCTGACGAGCTGAAGAAGCAATTAGAGCAACAGCGTCTTCAGGACAATCCAGATCCGGAAACTCTTCTCTCTGGTGTTCAGTATCGTGGGATGTTCAAGGTGCACGGCGAGAAGCCTGCTTTGTTTGAGGGGAACCTCGAAGAAATCCCGAATTGGATAGAAAACGCCCTATCTGAGGGTGAGACCACAGAAAACGCGGAGGAATATATCCGTCTGATGCAGGGTCTCGTGGAAGGCCTGACCGATTATATCCCGGAAGCGGAGGACTATCCCTCGATGTTCGAGCATATCCTTGCTGATATGCCCCAAAATAAGTCAGAGTTCTCCGCAGCGAAGGACGCAGCTGCCTATCTCCTCCTAAATCAGATTGTCTTTTACCGAATTCTCCAGGACCATGGATACCCGAAATTGGAACCGGAGAGCATCAATAACCCGAAGGATTTGAAGACTCAGTATTTCGAGGAAGTCCTGGAAGTGAATTATGAGGCGATATTTGACCTTGACGTTGTCAACCTAATTCCGCCTAAGGCCGTGGAGCACCTGCGGGACATGATTAGAATCGTGAATGACCTTCGGCCAGAGGAATTCACGCGCGATCTGCTTGGTAGCGCGTTCCACGAGATGATTCCTCTTGAGGTCCGGAAGCCTGTCGCCGCATACTATACGAATCCCATGGCTGCAAGGCTTCTCGCCGAACTTTCTGTAGATAACGCTGATGACAAGATAGCGGATTTAGCTTGTGGGTCAGGGACTCTATTGATGGCCGGATATGAAGAAAAGGAAAAGGAGCTTCGCGGGTCTCTCACGGAGGATGTCCATCGTGAGTTTGTGGAGCAAGAGTTGACGGGACTCGATATAATGCCGTTTGCAGCCCATATGGCTGCAGTCCAGTTAGGCCTGCGAAACCCGGGCTATGAAACTGATAAGCCGAGAATTGCTATTCAGGACTCGACCGCCGTAAAGCCCGGAGATGAAATTTCCTCCCTGAAAGAGGAGATGCCAGCCGGTCAGTCCTCATTAACTCAAGACTGGGGGAACACAGAATCGGAAGAGGTCGGTCATGGAGCAGTCTCTTCCTCCGGTGAGGGATCTGAGTTCACTTTAGATTCAGTTGATGTTGTATTGATGAATCCGCCATTCACTCGAAAACAGCACATCAATACTGACTTCCGCAAGGAATTACAGTCTCGGTTCTCGGACTACAGTGATTATGTCCATCCGGAGATGGGATTTTATGCTTACTTCCTGTTGCTCGCAGATCGGTTCTTAGAGGAAGGAGGACGAATTGCTATGGTTCTCCCATCGGTCATTCTGCAACAACAGACTGTAGAGGGGGTTCGGGAGCTACTCCAGAAGAAATACGAGATCAATCAGATTGTTTTGTCCGATTACCGGTCTGCTTTTAGCGAAGATACGGACTTCCGGGAAATTCTGCTGGTTCTGACTAAGAAGGAAGAAGAAGAAAATAGCGAACCAGCCAGAATCGCCTCAATTGATACTCTACCGAGCGCTGGAAACGTTGATTCCCTGGCGTCAGCTCTGCTAACGGGTGAAACTCAGTCGGTTGAAGACCAGAATGAGCTACTTGAAATCACAAATGTCCCACAGTCTGATTTCCAGGATACTCTTGACTGGATGTCTATTGTCCGTGAGAATGCGGGATTCTATTTCGATTACCCGAGTACCGGGATGATGGAACCGCTGGGTGATGAGATCGACTCGATGATTGGGGGAATTCGATATAACGCATCTAGTGACCGCGTTAGCCAAAAAGATACGATGTTGTCCCGTGAACGGGACGCGGATACCCGTATGGATTGGCGAATTGAGTCAGAGACATCCTCAGAGGTGACTGCAACTAGTCAGTACACGGCTATGGAGATTGATGTTCCCAGAGAGGTATTGGGAGAGGGTCTCCGCTCTATGTCGGGTATTCGGACGATGCAAGTTGGAGACAGCCCTGATAAAATCGTTCTTGACCGGTTCGACGGAGACGACAAGTTCTGGGATACGGACCAACCTACGGAAGTCGTTAAAAAACGGAATAAGCACGTTTCCTCTAGGATGTGTAATCTCGTAATCGGGGGATACGGTAACCTCAACCTGGCTGGAGATGGGACCTCGTTCCTAGCGTTAGTCTCCGAGAGCCAAATCGCTCCAACCTGGTCGATGTGGGCTGTCAATACAAAATCTCTTGACCAAGCCAAAATTCTAGGACTCTGGTTGAATTCGACTTTCTCAGTCGCCAAGATGGTCACCGAGAGGAATGAGGTGGAAGGGACAACGATGAAATGGCGAAAAACGGATCTTGAGTCGTTACCCGTCCTCTCGATGAGTGAATTAACCGAGGACGACACAGAGCGATTGTTGGACCTCTACGACGAGCTCTCCGAGACGGAGTTTCCTCCACTTATGCAGCAGTTGAACGAGCATTTTGAGGGACGGATGAAGATTGATGAGACATGGGCCGATATCCTCGGTTGGAGCGAATATAGGGCACCGGACTCCGAGGATGGAGATGACGAAATCAAAGTCTTACAGTCCCAAGTTGTCGGATTCTTGGAGGAACTCCGAATGTTGATGAGTTAGTTTCTTCTCCATCACTGAGGTCGCAACCCGCGCCGTTTGCTGTACCGGTACGGTGTGTTTTGGATTGGTGGCCTTAGCCACACGCTTCGCGTTCTATTCGAGTGCTTTAGCTAACCAACAACTAGGCTTTCTGTGCGCAAGTGTTGGTTAATATGAGTGAGGCCAGCAGCGGCCGCTTACTACGATTCTCCAGCGGACGCCCATAATTGAACACAACCATCGTCCAGAAAGCCTGCTACTATCGTCAGAACGACTACTTGGAGACGTTAGAGGAGCAGTTTCACCGCCATGGATGTCCCGACGCGGTCCTCAACCTCGTTTCGGATCGCGTCCAGGTCCTCGACGTTGACGGGCGTCTGCTCGGAGTGCTGGAGTTCAGCAGCGAGCCGCTGGTACTGCTCGACTAACTCGTCGACGTCCGCATCCAAGTCGATGTCCACGCCGACCGTCGACGAAACCGACCGTTGGGAGTCTCCCGCCATGTTAGTCCTCCGTAAATTCGCGTTCCTGTGGATGGATACCGCGTGCTGTCAACTTCGCCTTCACCACCGAGCCGTCAGCGGTCCGCACGCGCACGGTGTTTTCCCCGGTGGTGAACCACTCACTCGGCAAGTCCAACGTCGCATTCCCCATGAGGCGGCCATCTTGTAGCTGTGAGGCCGGCACCTCGGCCGTATGGGATTCCCCCTTCCCGTTCGTCACCGTCACCGTCGGCTCGTTCGTGATGACCAGACTGCCCTCGTACTCGACTGTCGCCGTCACGTTCGGCTCAATCCCGTCCACGGGGTTCGCGCTCACGCTCAGTTCGTTCTGCCCCAACTCTAACGCGCTCGAATTCAGGGACACCACCTCCGTAAGCAGGCTCCCAGAGGCATTGAACGCGCTCGGATACGCGTACGTCTCTCCATTCACCGAAACCGTCGGCCCGTCGGCTACAACCCGCGCCGGATACGAAATCTCGTACTCAAGCGGGCCATCCCCACTCGCAACCTCGACCGTCTCCCCGGCCGAGATCGGCTCCTCGACCGCCACCGTCTGTTTGGACTCCAGCCGCCCCGACTCCGAGAACAACACACGACCGCTGCTGGTCTCGACAGTCGGCTGCTTCGTGACCGTCTTCGACGTCCATTCGAGCGCGACGTCGTAGCGGCCGGCCTGCCGCGGACTCGTAAACACGACCTCGCTCTCACCGGGCGGCACTGCCGATGCGGGAATCTGAAGCGTCCGCGTGCCAGTGAAGCCCTCGTCGATGCTCGCAACCGTCCGACCGTTCTTCTGAACCGATGCTCCGGAAGTGCGGTGGTGTTCAGTCCACTCGAGTTCGTAGTCGACGCCAACCGGGCCAGACGTCGACACATCGATATCATTACTGCCAGTCGTGAGTGGCACCGCAACGGTCGATGACTCACCCTTCTGGAGATCCTGCACCGTTTTCTCGACGCCACCCGCAGAGACAGTAACATTCCCAGCGGATTCGAGACGTTCAACACTCTCAACGCGCGTCTGGGTCCGATACTGAGTGCTTCCAGCAGCGTGATGGTCTTCGTGGTTTCCGCCAGCGAAGATTGACTCGCCCTCGTCTAGATAGACTGTGGTTGTGCCGGAGTCACTCGCTGAATCACTATCTTCGTCACCCTCGAAGTACGTGTCCGTGGACACGCTGACGTAGGCATCCTCGTCAAGGAGGTGATCCGTCGCAACGCCATCCGGATAATAACCAGCAATATCCGGGTCCTCACCAGCTTCTCCGACCATAATCCCGGATTCGGCGGAGTGTGACTGGTCAACAGTTCGGCCTTGGTAATTCGAGATGGATTGGTGGACGTGCCAGTCGACGCGGTACATTCCGGATTCAGGCGCGGTGAATACCGTATTGACGTCATAGCCTTCGTTATTGGTTGGCGCACTGCCACCAGCGTAGGATTCGACGGCCTCACGTTCGGTTGCTGTCACCGACAGTTCTGGGAGTGACCCTCGTTGGCCGTCGGGGTGCTGGTAGCCATCAATGACGGTACTGAACCCGGTCTGGGTGTCGCCGGCCTGCTGGCGGTCCCGCGTCCACGACCCACCACGGAGTGTGACGTTGACGGGCGTCTGGACGTTCCCTCGATTAGTGATAGTGACCGGAGTGCTGGACTGCTGGCCGGAGAGACGCGCACTCGCCGTCTGGATTCGCGACTTACTCGCGGGACTAAGCGTAATCGTGGGCGTCGTCGGCAGATTCCCCTGCACGCCGAAGCTGGTTGTCGACGACGTTTCTCCCTGCTCGGTAATCGTCTCGGAGACGGGCGTACTCGACAGGTTGATTTCCGCGTTAGGGGCGGTGTTACCGTTAATCTGGATGACTCGGGGCGTATTCGGTGAGACAGAGACTTGCTTGTGGTCGCTGGACTGCACCCCGGAGAGCGTAATACTCGTTGAGTTCGCGTTTGCGCGACTCTGGAAGCGAATCGTCCCAGTCATGTCCGAGCCGGTGCCGGTGAGGGTAATGGGGTTGGCAGCGCCACTATCCGGCATCACGATACTGAGCTTGTTCTGAGCGACCGCCCCATCACTGCCCTCGACGTAGACCGCGTGGTCGGGCGACCCATCCACAGTAATGTCGCCGTTATATGCTGCAGAGAGCGTGATTGGTGGCGTGGAGAGTCCCTGCTGTGAGGCTTGCAGCGTGTGCGTGCCAGCCGGGAGGTGTTCGTCGAAGGCGTAGGTGCCGTCGGCGTCGGTCGTCGCCTCTTGGCCGGTGCTGGGGATGGTGACGGTGACGCCCTCGATAGGCTGGCCTTGTGCGTCCCGGACAGCCCCATGCAGCGGGTCTTTATCGGTCGGAACAGTGTAGCCGTCATCAGGTTGAGTCCCGCTGGGCGCTTGTCCATCGCCGGAACCGGGATTATCGTAGATCGGGGGCGTACTATCACCCCCGCTACCGTCGCCACCGGGAGGTTCGTAGCCACCATCGTTCGCTCCTCCTCCATTCGCGGGGTCATCATAGATGTCACCCCCACCCCCACTACCGCCGCCGCCGCTCCCATCGTTGGTCGTACCGTTATACGTCCACGACGGCCCGGTCGTCCCGTTCGTCGACGTCGACGTGTTGTTAGTAGGCGACCACCCCGGCATGCCCGACGTGGTGTTGTTCGACCCACCGAATTCGAAGGTGGTTGAGCCGGCGGGGTCGTATGCGAGATAGGAGTCAAGAACGTCACGAGCGACGCCCTCAGAACGGTAGTAGTAGGGCGTAGTGGAGGGGCCGGTGGGTGTGAGATACTGGGTGCCGTCGTGGATGTAGTAGTTACCGTCGCTGGTCTCGTAGATGGTCCAGCCGCCATCGGAGTAGACTGCTGTGCCGCCACGTGGGGCGTCGGTCTGGGCGGTACCACCGCCGAGAATGGGACCAAGCATCGTGGGGATGACGACGAACATGAGAATGACGGCGAGAATGCCCGTAGCGTACGCGATAGCCCTCGTGGGTGGGTCCCGGATGATGGAGGGGATGGTGAGTGAGAAGCCGGCGAACGACCATTCTGGGGGTGCGAGCTGTGCTTCGACTTTGTCGGGCGGGACGCGCTGGTCGCAGTTCGGACAGCGCGTGCCATGAATGAGTTTCTGGCGGGGGTTGTCGTGGCGTTCTGCGAAGGCGTCAAACCTGTCTAGGCCTTCGGTGTGGCAGGAGGGGCAGATGAGTTCGGCGCGGGAGCGGGCGTTCCGGTCGGTGTAGGAGGTGGGCATAAGCAGGAGTATTTGTCTATTCTTGCATATGTGTTATGCCGTCAACTAATTCCCAGATTTGAGAAAAACCTCAGGTGAATCCCCGACTCTCACCAGACCGCCACCTAGAAACCCGCTCGCAGACGCCTTCGCTACGCGCTCGAATCCAAATACTGCGCCTCCCACTCGTGGCGATTCTCGACAGCCTTCTGTCCTTGCTCGGTCAACCGATACTCGTTCAGCCGACTCTCAATCTCTCGCTTGTCGACGTATCCTTCGTCCGCGAGCTTGTCCAGATTTGGATAGAGCTGTCCCGGATTGATGTCCGGACCATGCGCCTCATCGAGCTCGTCGCTAATCGTCGTGCCGTGTGGGGTATCGAGGCCGGCGATGACGAACAGCAAATCGCGCTGGAATCCTGTTAAATCGAACATACGCTATTGTCGTAGAATATTCGGTAAGTGCTTTTCCGCCTCTATGCGAACTACCCACACGCCCGATTGGGGGCAGAACTCTTCGCGTTTTCTCGTCGACGTCACCGGCGGGCCCATTCCCCGGTGTCACTCGGTTGCGGGGATGGTGATGGTTTTGTGGCCGGCGCGTTCGAGCGCCAGCACACCGTTTCCGTCATCATCGGTACCAGCGTAGATGGCGACCTCGGGTGGGTCGTCGCTGTCGATCTCCTCGCGAGTGATACTCAGAGCATCCAGGACCTCGTCGGGAAGGAGAACGCGGAGTGTCCCGCCACCGACGACGAGAATCGTGCGCTCGATGCGGTTGTCGGCGTCCTCGCTGAGGATGGGGGTGAGTCCTTGCTGGGTGTGTTCTGGAGCGAAGTAGAGCTGTTCGTTGTCTTCTAAGCCGGCGGCTTTGATGGCTTTCGTGGCGCTAATCAGGGGCGACCAGCTGCCGTTTGGGCGGCCTTTCTGCCGAATTGTCGCTGTCTGGATCTGTTCAAGTTCGACGTCGTAGGTGCTACTACCCATACACGTCTACAATATAGACTTTAAGTTAAATGTTCCGGCGTCATCCACGAAAACACAATGCTTACCCACACCGAGAAACCACGCCCCGATGGGGAGACGAAACACTAACCATAGTGCTTCTACCCACCTCCCCACTCGCTTCATCCCCTACTTCTGAGTCTCGCGACGAGCAGTCCTTGAGCTCGCGAGAGAACGAGGCAGCGAGTAGTGTATGCCAAAGGCGGCCAGCGCTACGGCCCGAAGTCCCTATGAGACTTGACGTTCAGTCCGGCGCCGGCCGCACGTATCCTCGTTGGTCGCTCGCTCACATAGATGCTATGCTGTCGACGCCGCCTCGAGGACGTCCTCTGGGACGTCGACAGTGTCGAGGGCTTCGACACGCCGCAGCGCGATAACCGCGTCTGCAGCGTAGACTGCGACTCGCTGGTCTTCAGCGTCCGCTGGTGTCAACCCCCAGCCGTCTTCGAGGTCCGTTTTGGGGATAGTGTTCCGCCGGCGATCTTCGCGAAGGCGGCGGGCGTGGGGGTCGCTACGGCCGTCAATTTTCTCGGTGGTAGCGACAGCGAACAGCGTGCTGTCGTCGACGTGGTAGATGAGGGAGCCGTAGTCCTGGAGGTTCGCCGCGTGGCGTGCGGGGGCGGACCCCCATGCGATGGTTCCGTCACCGTATGAGTGGAGTGTGACGACGTCGACGAGTTCGAGCTGTGTCATGGGTCATCTGTGGCGGACCTCCCCGCCTCTACCATCACGTTGTGACGGAATATACTTATATCTGTCGAAGAGCGGATTTACCCGGATTCGTCTTCAATCGCAGCCTCAATGATGGCCTCCGCCGCGCGACTAATCGCGTCCATGCGCTCACGAATCTCGCCCGTGTCCGCGCCCGCCCAGCCGGCGAGATAGAACCGTGAGTTCTCGACGTCAAGCCCGAAGTAGCGGCCGACGACGTACGCGACGGCCTCGGCCTCGACCTCCCGGCCGCGCTTCGTCGACGTCTCCGAACCGCTGTGCAGGTAGGCGTGTGCGAGCTCGTGGGCGAGGTCGCCGGCCGCGGCGGCCGGCGCGCGGTCCTGAATCTCAACCTCCGGCGGCGACGCGCTTGTCTTCGTGACGGCCTTCGCGTCTCGCTCCCACTCCGCGGGGTCGACAACCGTCACGGGGTAGCCGAGCGCGTCCGCGGCCTCCATCAACTGCGACCGGACGGCCTCAGCGTGGGCGTCGTCGTCCGCCTGCGCGTCGACGTCCGGCGACTCCGGCAGCGGCTCGCCCTCCGTCTGTGAGACGTCGAACACCATGCCCGGCCTGAACCCGACAACTCCCTCGTCCCACTCGTCGGTGTCTGCGTCCTCGTGGTTGTCGCAGTCCACGCGGTCGTGGTAGCTAGGGGCGTTGCCGCAGTTCGGGCACTTGCTTGTGATGATGGGGCAGCGAATCCAGATTGCGGAGCTGCCGGACTTGATGGAGCGGCCGAGGTCGGTCCACGTGGACATGGAGGCGACGCGGGTGGCGTCGGATTTCTGGAGCTTGATGAGCAGCGCGTTGCGGCTGCTGTAGTCGTGGAACTGTGCGAGCGTGTCCAGCCACTCGCGGAAGGTTTCGGACTCGCGGGCGTCCTCTGTGGCGTCCTGTAGGTCCTCGACCCACTCGGTGAGGACGTTGGTCATGTCGTCGCTACGCGTGGTCTTATCGCTGAGGTCCAGCGACTGGGGGACGTCCTCGTCGCTGTGGTTGTTGAGTTCGGTGAGCGTGGTTTGTCGGGCGTCGGTGGTGTTCGACATAGTGCTTCTACCCAAGTCTATCTTATAGACTCTACACCTTAAAACCACCGGAAGGCAACGACTTAACCAACAAATGGCCGGTAAACGGATGGTTGTTGGTTAATGCGGAATTAGCGGAGCTACGCATCTCTACCTGCGGATTCATAGCGGCCGCTATTGGCCGCGAGCGGTGCGGTTAGCCGCGCTTACGAGCGCGCCGGAGTCTCGAAGCCGTCGAGGTAGCAGGGCGCGCAGGGGAGGGAGCCGCTGAGGCCGTCACATTCGCAGTTCTCGGGGCGATTCGAGGTCGTCGCTTCGATGGTGGTTTGTGCGGTTGCCATAGTGCTTCTACCCAAGTCTATCTTATAGACTCTACACCTTAAAGCCATCGGAATGGAATTAACAGAAACGGGTAATTAGGCTCTAACGAGCGCGATAACTGGGGTTTAAGCGCGCTTCACCTCGGTGTCGGTATGCTCGCCAAGCCGGGGGTCAATATCGACGTGGGGTGCCTCGGGGACGCGGCGAAGACCGAGCGCGAAACGTGCCCGCCGAAGGTGCTTGCATCCGCCGTCGGGGTTGCGGTGTTCGGAGTCGGGGCAGCCACACCGACCCTCGCGAACGTCCACGGTGTAGCTACTGCCGCTTTCGGAGACGGCGGTTACTATCGTTTCGCCGTCGCCGTTGCCGGCGTTGGGGAGGATGGTGATGTATTCTTCGAGGGCGCGGCGGGTGCGTTTCTCAAGGTCAGGAGTCTGTTCGGATTCGGTGGGTTCGGTGGTGTGTTGTGCGGTTGCCATTGTGCTTCTACCCAAGTCTATCTTATAGACTCTAAACCTTAAACCCATCGAAAAACCACCTATAGACACCATTAAGTGCTTTCCGTCATATTGTGATAATAGGGCGAAAGCCCCGAAGTCCCTATGAGCATCGAAGAATCGCAGTCCCGACAAGCCGAACAGACAACGCAAGCAACCCGCACCCAGCGCGCCCGTCTCGAATGCCTCACGCGGATGCTCTCGGGGTGCGGCTTCGTCCGCTCGCACGATATGCGGCTGAACGTCGACAACGAGATTACCGGCCACCTCAAGGCTCCTGCGCGCCTGCTCCGGCAGTCCCTCGCGCCCGTCCTGAAAGCCCGCGACCTCGGCTACACGACCCTCGACCAGCCGGGCGAGCCGCGCGGCACCGACGACGTGGTGACGGTTCGCGTCTACGAGAAGCCGTAACCGGCACGCGCCGGCTTTAGCCAGCGGCCGCGTTCGACGGTCGCTTCACTCGCTGTCCGCGCGCCGCCAGCGCGCGGTGGCTCGACAGCCACGGCGTTGGCCGCCGGCTGTTACCGCCGCCGCCGGCCACGGCCGCGGCTAGCGACTGCTTCCCGTTCTCCCTAGCTACGGCCACGGCGGGCGACTGCTGTCACCCGTCACCCAGCGGCCGCGCCAGCGTTTGCACGCTCACGCGGACGGCCTCGACCGACGCCCACCTCAGGTTTCTCCACGTGGGTTTCGCCAGCGTTGCGACGAGCGTTCGCGGCCGCGGCTGGCGACCGCGTTCGGCGGCGAATGCTGGTCGCGTTTGGCCGGGGGCGGGGGTTCGTGTTGAAACTGAGGGGTCGATGCTGGCAGTAGTGGCGGGGAGGCAGGGAGTGTTGTCGCGATGACTGGGGTCCAGGTGGCTGGTGACTGCCGGGGTTTCCGGGGGTGAGTCTCGAGGCTGGGGGTTCGGGTGGTGTGGGAACTGGGGAAATCCGGGGTGTATCGGCCGGGCTGGGTGTCCGGTGGGCGGTGGGGACCGGGCAGGCTGTCCGGTGCGGTGGAGAGGGAGACGGGGGTGTGGGCCGTCGAGGAAGAGCTGTCCGGTGCGGTGTGGGGTGTCGAGGAAGAGCGGTGCTGTGCTGTCCGGTGCGGTGGAGAGGGAGATGGTTGGTGGGGTGTCGAAGAAGAGCGGTGCAGTGCTGTGTGGGTCGCCGAGGAAGAGCTGTACGGTGCGGTGCTGTGTTGTGCTGTCGGTCTGGTTGTCGGGTGCTTCGGTCGGGTTTCCAGTCATGTTGTCGCTGATTGGACCCCCAGTAGTGCTGTTACTGGCTGGATACCCGGAGTGGGGAGTTCGTGGTGGACGTCGAGATTCAACAGAGAACTGGACCCCCTGGGAGTGGACACTGCTGTTGTCGCCCCCCTAGAGCTGGGGAGCCGACGCTGTCCTCCCTCGGGACGCTGGGACTGAACTAGCCCTCCGGGACTGGGCTGTGCTGTTGGCTCCAGTGAGAGTGCTGTAGTGGCCGCCGCAGAGAAGCTAATGCCAGACTGGACCCCCAGACTCGATGAGATCAGGCCGCCGCTGTCGGCCTCCACACAGACCCTCTACTATCGCTGTAGTCCCCTTGCTGTCCAGCACTCCACTCGCCTCTCATTCTCTGTCTCTACTGGTTCCCTTCTCGGAGATCGTCGACGCCGCTGCTGCCCTTTTTCTCATCTCAGACTCACCACCCTCCTTCTGTCCGGTACTCGCTTTCCTGTTCTTGTCTCTATCTTCGCGGCGCTGCTAGCTTCATCTCGCTCTCACCAGTTACTCCTCGAGGTTTCTCCCAGTGGACACCCCAGACTTCGTCGCTCTACTCTAACCCTGCTCACGGCGCTGCTGGACACCCCTCCTCGGAGACACACCTGGACTCCCTCAATACTCCTCGCTCTACTGGAACCCCTCACTAGCCTGAAACACTCCCCACTCAATCCTCACTCGCTCACTCGGGTATCCACACTCCACACCTGAACTGGGGGTCAAATCAGGCTATTGTTGACGCGGCGCTGATTTGACCGGCTATAACCGGCTAAGTATGCTGGCTATCTACGCTGATTATTCATAGACTGATTGTTATTTGGCTGATTGTAGCCGGATGTTTTTAGTCGGTACAGAAAAGTGAGGGATAGTATGGAGCAGGTTGATTCGGTGGATGTTGACCTCGATGTTCTCGGACAGGAGATGTTAGCCGCCTTGGAGCAGCACGATGGGAGCGCGACGACGAGTGAAATCCGGGATTTTCTTGGTGTTGATAGCCGCACGAAAATTAACTACCGAATCACGGAATCCCTCGTCCCTCAAGAGCTCATCACCACCCACCAACCCGAGGCTCAACCGGGGAATATCCCACCGAAGGAACTCTCCCTAACTGAGAAAGGAGCCCGAGTCCTCGACCAGCTTGACCAAGAGCGGGAACTGAACCGGGATGCTGCCGAGCGGATCACGCGGCTGGAAGAGCAAGTCCAGTCGCTTCGCGAGGAAAATCAGGAACTCCGGGAGCAACTGAATGGGCATGAGGGAGCCTCGGCATCGACGGACGAGTTGGAGTCAGAGATTGAGTCCCTGCAGGAGCAGGTTGGGTCGCTCGTGATGCAACTGGAAGACCTAAAAGAAGACCCACTCTTCCAAGACGAGATCCGCAGGGAACTGGATGCAGTACGGACGGGGACACTCGCAATGCGGGACCTCCTCATCGAAGAGGAGGACGCTCAACAATATATCACTCAGCGGGTGGAAGACTACCAAGACGAGATTACGCTGCTCAGCACTCAAAACGCCGAAGATTAATCCGGTGAGAGTTCACGCCACACGTCATTGTCGCTGTCACTCGACTCCTTTTTCACCTCGTCGTCGCTGTCAGCCGCTTCATCGACCGACTCCCCAGTACCAGTCTCTCCCTCTGCACTCTCACTGGCTGCCTCCAAACCGGCTGTCTCCGGCTGTGCCTCCGACGACATCTCTGTCTCGCCATCATCTTCACCCGAGGCCTCTTGCTCAACGTCCATCGTCGACGGCTCCGGTGCCTCTCGGTCCTCGGAGAATAGTGGTCGAAGCTCGCCTTGCTCGTACAGCATCGGCTCACTGTACTCGTTGTTGTCGTCGTCGGGGAACACGACGAACACGAAATCATCCGGCGTCGGCTCGCGGGGATACTCGTTCTCTGGGATAAACGGCGCGTAGAGGTCCTGCCACTCCTCGCGGAGTTCATCGAGCGACCCATACGGTCCATACCGCTCATCGCCCTCTTGGACGACCCACTCGTCGCCGTCGGTCTTCGTCCGATACGCCGTGACCTCTGGCGGCGACGGAACGTCGGCCGCTCCAGCACTCGGGAACCGCGCTGCTTCGTAGCCATCCTTCGCCGTCGCGACGATATCCCCGCCGCTCTCGTGCCACGAAAGCGGATTCCGGCCTTCTGAGGTCGGCCGCACCGCGTAGGCATCCTCGTCGATCTGGAACCGCGACGTCTTGTTGTAGAACGTCCGGTCCCCATTCTCGTCGACGTCCGCAACACAACTGATGGTACTGTAGTCAACTTCCCCGCCGTCGACGTCGTAGATGACCTTCTCACCGCGCTGCGGCCAGTACGTGAATTCGTGGTCGTCGGCCGTGGCGTCCTTACAGGTGAACACGCAGAGACGGTCGCCCTCAATGGCCTTCCGCAGGTTCGTCAGCGTCTGCATCGGCTTCTTAATCGTCGACGTCTCCGCCTCAATCGCAACATCACGCGCTCCCGCGAGCTCATACAGCTCCGGATACTCCTGCTTCAACTCCGCCTCAAGCTCGTGGACGTCCTCGACTGTCTCGGCGTCTGCGAGTGGGTCGATGGGGAGGTCCGCAACCCCGTCCGGCAACTCCTCGCCTTCCTGCGTCGGCAGGTGTGTGAGCGCGCCGAGTCGCGTGAACGCGCGGAACGACTCCTGCAGGATGTACCGATGGTCGTCACCCCCTCCCGACGCGGACGACCCCGTGTCCGCGCTGAACACGCGCGTCCGCCCCTCGGGCGTAAGGCCGACCACGACCTCGCCAGACCGCCGCCCGCGCTTCACCGTCGCCAACTCCTCGAAAACGTTGCTCAACTGCGACTGGTAGCCAGTATCCCCCAACCGCTTCTCGACTTCCTCCGTCGCCAGCGACGCCTCGACCAGCGTCTCCTCGTCCTCGTGCTGGACTTGGGCGGCGTACACGCCCTCCAGAATCGTATCCTCCGGAAGGTCGTCGACGTCGACGCCGTCGCCATCGAGGGCGGCCGCGTCCGGGTTCATGTCGGCGGCCGGCGCCGCGGCAGGGTCGACGGCCTCGTTGTATTCGCCGTACTTGAGCTCGCGCTGAATCTCCGCGTCCGAGAGTGGGTCCGCTCCCCACTGGTCCAGTGAGTCGCGAATCACGTCGCGGACGGCTTCCTCCGACCGCAACGGCGGGTAGGGAGCGAAGTTCTTGAGATTCACCGGTTCGGACTCGCGGCCGCCCTCTAGGGGGATTTTCGTCCACGTCCGGTAGTAGTTCGTGTCCATGAGGTCGCTGGCGCTGTAGCCGTCGAAGCGCCGCATCAGAATCCCCGCATCATCGCCGCCCGGCGTCCGCATCGCGAGTAGTGTGTTGCAGTTGTTCTCCATCGCCCGCATCACGCCCTCGTGGTCCTGCTCAATCTGCCCTGGATACTGCGTGCCGAGCGTGACGGACAGCCACATGGAGCGCGCCCGCACCAGCATATCCTCGATGGCGAGGTTGTCGTTGGCGACCTTCTCGAACTCGTCAACTTGGAGGAAATACGGTTTCGTCTCGCGTTCGGGGTTGCGGTCTTGGCGTTTCTTCGCACTCCACAGATTCCGGAGAACGGACAGCGAAATCATCTGATGGATATCCTCGCTGTCAACCGGAATCCTGACGAGAAGAATCAGGTCGTCGTCGACGATCTGGTCCCAGTCTATCGTCGACTCCCGCCGAGCGATGATTTTCCGAACGATAGCGTTCTCCACCCACGCCTTGATACGCTTCGTGAGCGGGCGGAGGTCGTCGTCGTCCATCTCCGCAATCTCCATCAGGAACTCTCTGAGGTAGGGGTCGTCTACCTCCATCGCGAAGTTCGCGCGCCGCTCGGCGTTCAACAGTACGAAATACATATCGATAACGCTGTATTTCGCGGAGGGGTCGGCGTCGGGGTCAAGCGAGATTTCGGCGTTCCGTCGGAGCATCGCCCGCCCCATCGACTCGGTGACTGCCTGCATGTTCACGCCCCAGTATTCGTCGTTGTCGAAGATCGCGACCAAGTTCTCCAACCGACTCTCGATTTCTTTCTCGCGGCGGGTTTCGTCCTCGATGGCGGGTACATCGAGCATATTGATGCCGATGGTCTTCTCGAACTCCGGCGACCCCGGCTCTAGGAGGATGACGTCATCGAGGCGGTGTTCGGGGAGCTGCTGGAGAAGTTCAATCGTGTCGCCGCTGGCTTTCGGGTCGATGTTGCAGAAGCCGTGGCCGGCGTAGGCGTGCTGGACGGCCTTATTCTGGAGTTGGGTCGTCTTCCCGGCGCCGGTGGTGCCGCTCACCCAGAGGTGGCGGCGGAGTGCGGGGAACCGGACAGGAGCTTCGCGAAAGCCGTTACGGGCGGTGTCGTCGTAGCCAATCCAGAGCGGCCGTTCCGGCTCCTTAGCGGCGCGCTCAAACATCCGGCGGGCCTTCTTCCCGGCGACTGGTCCCTCTCCGCGAGTGTTCGCGACGACTTCGTACTGGCCGGCGCGCTCGACGTCCTCGAATGAGACGGCGTACTGGTCGCCGGTCAACGACTCCTGCTCGGGGTTCGGGCCATTCGGTTCGTGTTGCTGGTTGGCTTCGTACTGGCTGGCGTCACTCTCGTCTTCGTCGGGCTGGTCGACGAACTTCGACTCGCCATCGTCGTCACTACCGAATCCAAACATGGTCAGATACCTCCATCATCAGCGGCCGCATCACCCGCCCAGCCGGCGTCACTACTGGCGCCCTGGTCTGTCCCAACGCCGCTCGTGTTGGCTTCGTCCTTGGTGGCTTCGGCGGCAATCTGGGAGCCGGACTGCGTGGATTTCCACGGAATCTGTGGGACCTCAATCTCTCGGTTCGGGATGTGGGCGAGGCCGGCGACCTCGTCGATGCTGAGAATCATGCCGTGGTCTTGCCATTTCCGCTCGAACATCTGCGCGAGTAGCCGCTGCATCTCCTCGTCAGACGCCTCGACCGGATGGTGGTCCAAGCCCTGCTCGGAGGTGGCGTTGTAGTATTTCGCGAACATGGACGCGATGCCACGGGCGCGCTCGCGGGCCTCACGCGGCTGTGGCGACGCCGCAAGCACGCGGACGTTGACGTGGAAGCCCTGTTCACCACGCTGCTGCTCAACGATTTTCGCGGCCTCCTTGTCCTTGCTGCTGCTGTCGCGTTCCTCGAGGTCACGAATCCCCAGCCAGAACAGCGGGTCCTTGAAGCCGGTGACGCTCCCGGAGCGGAGGCCGGTGGCGACGTCTCCGACTGACTCGCCGTTCGGGCCGTTTTCCGTCCAGTCTTTGGGGGCGGGCTTGAAGATGACTTGGACGACGGCCAGCGAATCATCGAGGGTGAGCATTTCGCCCATGATATCGCTGTAGGGGTCGCCGTGTTCGAAGCCCTCGGCGTTGTGGTGGCGAATCGGGAGGAAGGTGTGGCGTTCTTCGGAGAGGCGAGCGCCGGCGACGTGGTCGCTGGGGCGGAGTTCGGGGAATGCGAGGCCGCTGGTTCGGGGTGTGACTTCGGAGTTGGTGTAGGTGTTGGTGGTGCGGCGTTGGAAGCGGTCGCTGGCGCGCTCGTTGGCGGCGTAGAGTCGGAATTTGAATTCGCCGCGGTCGAACCAGATTTCGAACGCGTGGGCAGGGCTGGCGTTTTCGCCGTCACGGATACGGACGTCGTGGAGAGCTTGGAGAAGGTTGGCGCCGGCGTCGATGCCGTCGTTGTCTTGGTAGGGATGGATTTCGAGAAGTTGCCCGGGGATGCTCTCCAGAGGGACGTTGTACGTGGTTTGGAGGGGGTAGGTGTCGTATTGTTTGGCTTCCCGTGAGTTATCTTGGAAGGGGAATTTCATGCGGTATGAGTGGGTCGCACTGTATTTATGTGTTATCGGATGACTGACCTTTTCCCAGATTTGAGAATAAGAGGCTCTGTTGAAATCCTCAGAGAGTTACAGGTTCGCCCGGTAATCAAACTGGATGGATGCCCTCCCGAAGTCGCAGTTACTCCGGTTCGTTGAGCAAGCGATGCACTTAGCTCAGCGAGCTGTCGCCCGCTACTCCTCGAAATTCTCGAAACGGCGATACACACTCCATCAACACATCGTCTTGCTCTGCCTCAAGGTGCGGAAGAATACGACGTACCGGACGCTCCTTGACGAACTTATCGAGATGCCTCGCATTCGAAGCGCCATCGATCTTGAGGAACTCCCGTCTCCTTCGACGTTGTGTAAGGCGTTCAACCGCCTTGACATGGCTGTTTGGCGGGTTCTCCTCAACCTCTCAGTCACACTTCTCCCGACCAACGGTGTCGTCGGGATCGACGCCTCTGGCTTTGACCGCAGTCACGCCTCGAAGCACTACACGAAGCGAACGAAGTTGACGATTCAGCAGTTGAAAGCCACACTCCTCGTGGACACAAGGTCAAACGCGATTCTCGACGTACACGTAACGACGACACGAAAACACGACTCGAAGATTGCGCCGTCGCTCATCAAGCGGAATACCGGGGAAGTAACGGTTCTCCTCGGCGACAAGGGTTACGATGACCAGAAGATTCGCGCATTAGCCCGTGAAACTGGTGTTCGTCCGCTCATCAAGCACCGCGAGTTCTCGTCTCTTCACAAAGCGTGGAATGCTCGGTTGGATGCCGATCTTTACGCTCAGCGCAGTCAAAACGAGACGGTGAACTCTCGCCTCAAACGCAAGTACGGCGCATTCGTCCGCTCACGGCACTGGTGGAAGCAGTTCCGTGAACTCGTTGTCGGCTGTCTCACTCACAACATCGACAAGGCACTCTGAACGTTAGATATGGACGAAAGGTAGGCACTGTCTAGTTCTGCACCTCCTCGATCGGCGTCTTTCCGTCGAGAGCTTGGTGCGGTCGCTGCCGATTGTAGTAGTGCATGAACTGTTCAAGCCATTCGCATGCACTCGACCGACTGCCCACCCACGAGTTGTGGAAGCGGTCGATCCGCATTTTGAGGGTGTGAAACCACTTTTCGATGAGGTTTCGGTCGGTGTAGTTGACCCGACCGCTCAATCCTAATCGAGCAATGGCAGTCCGATAGCCGAACTGATCGACGAGAAATACGGTATCGGAGAGATCGTATTTCTCGTCGAGTCGATGCAGAAACGCAGCTGCCGGATCGGTGCCATGCCGACCAAATAACGCGACATCGAGAATGAACTTCGTCTCGGTGTCTATTGCAGCGTACAACCAAGACCACTCGCCGTTAATCTTGACAGCGGTCTCGTCAACGGCGACCCGCTTCGGCTGCGCCTCAGGCGGGTTGCAGTCGATGTCAGCGAGCCGATGAACCCAGTTCCAAACAGCTCCGTGAGAGCGTTCAACGCCTAATTCCGCTAATATCGTTGTTGTCTCGCGGAGCGAACAACCGGTTTCGTGGAGGCGGACGGCGAACGCCCTGACGGGCGTCGCCGTCCGCTCATTCTCCCAAGATTCTTCTAAATCCGCCGCATAGCTCTCACTGAGCAGGTCTGCGAGCATCTTTGGACAAGAAACTCAACGGCCTGCTCACTTCTCAAACTGACTCAACTAGACAGTGCCGAAAGGTATATTTTGTCGGCATGGAAATATTATCATATGCAGATAACCAGAAATTCCGTTGCGCGTGGGATTGCTGTTGTCGTTGTCACCGCGTTCCTCGGTGTGTTAGGCTGGTATCTGTTCCAACCCGACTACAGTTGGACGCGGCTCGGATTGTTCGTGGTTCTCGGGGCGCTTTCGGTTGTCGCTACAGCAGGGGTGTGGTACCAGCGAAAGAGGGTCGCTGCGGGCGGGGTTGTAGGATTGCTCTTATTGACCGTCACATTGGCTGGCACGCTCTGGATGTTCCTCCTCCCCGTTATCGTCGTGCTTGTCATTGCAACCGCCCTCATGTCGAACAACGGCCGGACAAATACCCCCTCCATCGGGTGAGGAACACCCCGTATCAACTATGGGGAATAGAAACGTACGAGCTGGTCATTCTGCAAACCCACTAACTGAGACAGAAGCAGTTCTAACTAACGGTTGTTTCAACTGGAAAGGTGTCGAACCAATAGGATTTCAACAGAGCCGAATAAGACGTGTTGCGCCCGCTGACTTAACCAACACAAGACGACTCTACACCCGGTCTGTTGGTTAACAGTAGTTACCAATACGGTTTTATTCAAAGCGAGGGCTGAAACAGCCAGTCAGTACAGGTTATGGTGTGGCTACTCAACCGGGCACGAAGATATTTGTCTGGTGGTTTCCATGTGGTCATCAATGGACAAAGAGTCGATAGCAGGAGCAACTCCTCTTGTTGAGAGGAAGCTTGCTAATCAACGAGAAAAGAACAAAACGGGGCTCGTCAAGGCAGTTCTAGCTTCAAAAGATACCCCATCAACAGTCACACCTGACATCGTCTCTGATTTAGTTGATGAGGAGTTTGGGGTAAGTCTGGATGACGGGGAAACAGACATAAACGCGGGGTCAATTCTTGAGTCTCTTGAGAGAGAGGACGTAGTGAGACAAAATCAAGACGGAAATTATGAGGTTACTGAAATCCCAGAGACCAGCTCTTTTAACAGCCTGATTGACCCTGTATGGGAAGAATTCAAAGTCCAACTACAGGAAGAACCCGGTAAGGATTTGGACATATATTATATAAACAACGATATAGAGGAGGCATTTTATGCTTTCTTTGAAAACTACCTCGAATTCCTCATAGAATCCTCTGCAGAGCTTGCCGAATTCGAGACAGACACGATGTATCTAGAAGACATAGAGTCCATAATAAAAGAAACATCTGAATCACATGCAGTACGCAGTAATGATCTATTCAAAGAACAGATCTCAAAATATCTTGAAGAACCAAGCGATAATCTCTTAGATCTGGTCAATAACTTCTATATGACTGCTATAAATATTGACCTTTTGTCGAGAGAGGAAGAGTTGGATTTCGGTGAGATCCCCGGTAGCGGGAAAAAGTTGGTTTTGGATACGAACGTCCTTGTTGCGCTTCTTTGTAAGACCGATAATGCGCATCCGCTAGCGAAATCCGTCTGTAAACGTTCCTCTGAAATCGGGTTTGATCTGGTCTACACCTCAAACACACGGGATGAGCTCAATCGTTTCATCCATGGCTCAAAGCAGGAGATGGATGGATTCCATAGCGGCGATAAGGAGTTTAACGCGATTCGTTCACAATTTGTCCACGATTACTTTAAAAGGGATAACATTACGTGGAATGAATACATAGCAGAGATTTCCGACTGGCCGAGATTGGTTGATCTACGGTGGGGGATTACTGAACTTGAGGAAACGCCAGAAACAGATAGTGAGGTATTCGAGTTCGCCCGAGATACCCTGAGACAATTAGACAAAACACAAGAAGAAAAACTCCGTGAAAGTGAGAAAAATAAAATCAACCACGACGCAAATATACTTAGTATAACGAAGTCGTTACGGGAAAGGGAAAGTGAGAAAGTAGACCTTGGGCCTTACCTGCTTACCCTTCACAATAAGATCACGACGATAAGCGAGATTGGGAAGGGGAATTACTGGGACGAAAGAATCTCGCTTCAGCTGCGGACTTGGTTAAACTACTTAGCTACTTTCACCCCATCAGATATCTCAGACATGCGGCCAAAGGAAGTCGCTACTGCCATTATTGAGGGTTCTAAGTCTGAAGAGCCGGAAATCGACATATCAAATTACTCCCGAATTGTCGCACCAAAAGCAGGATTAGAATCACGTGAAGAAGATCTGCTTGCAGACTACTTTGTAAACCATCCGCTCTCGCGTGAAATGGAGAAAGCACTAGAGCGGAATCGGGGGGATCGTGCTGAAGAATTAGCGAAGGAGATGCTGGAGGATGAAGAACGGCTTGAGAGGTTTAGGAAACTGAAAGACCAAGAAGAGAGGGTAGAAAACCTCCAGGACAGTCTCAGCGAGTTACGTCAGGACTGGGAAACCGAAAAGGAGAAACGAGAAGAACTGGAGAAAATATTGGAGAACCAATCAAAAATAGAGATCCATGTGTCTGCTTCCGCGACGGCTAGTGCTTCAGCTCAAAATGAGGTGGCTGATCTCAATGAAGAGATTAACGAATTTATTGAGCTTCTTGATACGCGTCTCCCAGAGGGTTATGAAGATTCAGACCTTCCCTCTCCACCAGATGATGAAGCGTCTATAGAGGAAACTGAAGAGTGGCTGAGAGAGCTGAAAGTTTCAATAGCATCCACAGGTGCTGTTTCGGCGCTTGAACCATATGCTGGAGACTTAGTTGATACAGCTTCAAGTCTAATTTAATTGTTCCCCCCCTAATCATGATTGAGGAGAGTATCGACAATAGGTTTGCATACCTACTTACCGATTCAGCCGTTCCATTTTCACGCACCTCTCTGAGTAAAGAATTCGCGCTAGCAACTACTGTTAAGACAGGGCGGCACGCGCTTCCATCTCGCGAGCGGACCAGAACGCTGCGACCCCATTCCTCGTCGGTACGTACTGCTGGGCCGTTCCCTCACCGTCGAACTGCCGCAGATACCCGTACTCCTGTAGTTCGCTGAGCGCGCGATAAATCGTCTGCTGGCTCGACGGCTGGCCCAACCGCTCGACCCGACTGACAACCTTGACTCCGGACGGTGCGGTTCCGTCATCGACGAGCTGGAGGACCGCAACGAACGTGTCGCGTTGGGGCGCGGACAGCATCTGGAACGCCGGAAGGACAGCCCGCGGACTGACGGGCAGTTCTGGGTACGACTGCGTCTCCCCCGACACTTGTATCGACCCACGGTGGTGGCGTAAACTTTCTGAGGACATCGCGAATCACCTGTGTTACCGGCTGTTCGGTGTGGCGTCCGGCTCAATCCAGACGTCGGCGGCTTTCAACCGGTGCTCGAACTGTTCGAGGTCCGTGCGAAGCTCTTCGAGAAGAGCGTCAAGGTCGTCCGTCCAGTCCTTCCCTTCAACTTGCGCGTCTGCGAGAAGCGTGCTGAGCGTCGTATCACCCACTTCGCGGAGGCGTTCACAGAGCTGTTCGAGGTCACCGTACTCCTCGATGAGTGCCGCTGCGAGCGTGTCGTTCACGCCGTCGACGCGCTTGAGAAGGGATTTGTCCGTGTGGAAGGTTGCGTCGTCGCCGGTGCCACGGATGACGCCGAGGCGGACGTCGACGACTTCCCGGCCGGGTTTGGTGTGTTGGGCGGCGAGGTCGGCAACGTCGTCGGCGTCGTAGGCGTTGAGGATCTGCTGGCGTGTCTCCTTGTTGTGGATGTTCAATTCGTAGACGACGTTTTGGGGGCTTTTGCGGTGGGTGGTTAGTCGGACGGGCGTTTCAGGACGGGCGGTGGTTTTGGCGTTGGTTGCCATATGTCAATATCTCGTCGCTAAAGGTATATAATTTCCGGCATAATGGAAATACAGCCCTATATTCCGGAAAAATTCTTGCATACGGGAAACATCGGACAGTATATGGGCATTGGTAGCGAACCAAGCGGACACATGGACCGGCGGGCGTTACTCACCGACCGCGAACGCGAAGTCCTCCGCGGCGACGCAACCGACGTTGAAAACCCCAAGGAGTACCGGAGTAAAATCCGCAGCCGACTCAAAAAACGACTCGACCAACTCGAAACCGATATCGACCTCCTCGACACTCACGAACCAGAACTCGCAGCCGACCTCTACGACCGCGTCTGTAGCGACCAAGAACGCCGCCTCGCACACCTCGAACGCGAAGTAGCGGAACTCCGGGAAGAAATCCGTAACAACGACTGACGCACGTCCAGAGGCCTTCTACGGTGGCGCTATCGGATGCCTTCCCACGGCGGCCAGATATCTAAATCCAGCATCTGGTCGAACATATATACGGGCAGCCAGAGTAGTAGCGTCGCCAACACTAACCGAAACAGCACCCACAGATTCCCGCCGAACGACGACGGCGCAGTAAACGACGCCGACGACGACGTATACGCGGGGTTGCGCTTCCAGAACGACGCCGGCTCATACCGCGCACGCAACCGGTTTTCTGTCCGCTCAACCGTGATAATCGCTGTTCCTGCTGCATTCGTCTCCACTGGCGTCCCCGCGACGATCACGCGGCCATCGTAGCCCGCCGTCATCACCGGCCGGCCCTGCTCGTCGGATAACTCAACCCGTACACGGAGCGTCGACGACGTCGCATTGATGACCTCCGCATCCAACGTCGTTTCTCGCGTCTCCACAGTCGTATAGAACGATGGACTCAATTCCCGCGACGTCCCCGCCACCAGCCCCCGAACTTTCACCGTCTTGGGCGCAAACTCCGGGTGGCGGACCGCAAGCTGCGAAGAGACGTTATATGACTGGTTCGCCATGTCGACGTTCACTGACGCCGGCAGCTTCGGGACGGGACGCTGCTCGCCCTGCGTCTCTAACAGCTCACCCTCCGGCAGGCTGAACCCAGCCTCGTATGTCCTGAGTTCTGCCTGACTCGTCGATGGATACGCGTACACCTGCAACGGCTGAGCCGGCGACGACACTGTCTCCGTCCCGTCCGGGTTCGTCTTCGTGAGTGAGTCCCAGTCCGTGTTGCGCCCGCTGTAGAACTGCCATACACCGTTTGCGGTATCGTTCCCCGGCAGTGAGAGGCCCGCCCACGGGTGATTTTGCTTCGTGACAACACCCATATCGCCGTCTGGATACTGAGTCACGTACCCCGTCGACAGGAGACTATACTGTTCGACGAGCCGAGTGTCCTCGACGGTGACCGACTCGTCGATCTCCTCGGTTTCAGTCTCCCAGTGGCAGCGTCCGTTATCGCTACAGACCTCCGTCTTCGTGGTCTTCGTCACGTCAATCTGGATTCGGGCTTCAACACCAACTGAGTGCGGGCCGGACTGCAGGTCACTGTAGTTGATTTGCACCGTCTGACTCGGCGCTGTGGTCCCGATAGTCCGCGCTCCCGAAACCGCGCGCGTCGACTCGATCTCTGCGCTATTCAAGTCATAGAAGACGCGAACGCTCCCAGTCGTGTCGTCTTCGGGGAGGTCGACGCGGTAGTCGGTTGTGGCGAGAATCGCCCCCTCACTCGGCACGTACAACGGCTGGCGACTCTCACTCACGAACGCTCGCGTACTCGGCTGAATCGCGAACAACCGCGTGTAGGCGTCCGTAATCCAGCCGCGGTCACTCGATGTCGTCTCCGTCCCCTCCGGGTAGACGGACGTCTTCGTGCCCGTCTCAGGGAACTCTTTGAGGTCGTGGTGGTTCCACTGTTGGACTGCCCGAGGTGGCTCCGAGTACGGAATATCGGTGCCGTTTGCGAGCGCGCGAATCGCCGTCTCGTTCAACGAGATATTCCCGTCGGCGTCATGCGACCACAGCGGGTAGAACTCGCTGGCGTTCAACCCATGGTCGGGCTCTTCCGGCGGGTCCGCTGCGACAGGGGTAGCGACGAGACAAACGACGGCAAGAATCAGACAGACTCCGGCCACCGCTGCAACGCGACTACTCGCCATCGCCGTCGCTTTCATCTCGGTGAATGTCCGTGAATAAATCCTTCAGTTGGTCCTCCGATTCACCCCCAGCACCCTCGCTACTGTCTTCGTCGTCTGCGAGGTCTAACGCGTCAGAGACGATTTTATCAAGATTCGGGCCGGAGCGCCGTATCTCGTCTTGGTCAACAATCACTTCCTTCCCGTCCTCGCCAACCGCTCGAATCTCCGGCACCAGCTTCTCCGGCTTCACCTCCACCTCCACCTCATCACTATACTTCGCTAGCAGTTGCTCGCGAATCTCCCGTACCTCCTCAGGCACCACCTCGTCGTCGTTCATCCCCGGAAGTGCAGCGCGAATATCCTCGTCCGGGTCAAGGTCAACAACAGCCGCTTCCTTCGGATTCGCGCTGATATGAACCGGATACCAGCCCTCGTCCGCCACGCCGAACGCCGCCTCCGAGTACCCGCGCTCCTCGTCGCCCGGCGTGGCCGTCCGCACGAACTGGGCTTCCGTCTCACTCATCCCAACCTTTCCGGCGACCTCGTCGTCCAACCCCTCCGTGTGGAAGAACAGCTTGTGGTCGCACTGGTCGGCAATCGCTTCGGCTTCCTCGTGCTGGAAGAACTCGTCGACGGTCTGCGTGATAAACTGAATACTGAGGTCGTAGTGCCGCGAGTGCCGCACCGCCTGCTCCAAGAATTCCAGGGCGGCCTTATCCCGCATGATGTAGCGCGCCTCGTCAATCGCGAAAATCACCTCCTTGTCCGTCTGCTTCGCCCGCTCGTAGACCGCAGAGAACAGGAGATTCATCATCAATCCGAGGCCGCCGCGGGACTCCTGCTGCTGGAGGTCCAACCACACCACGTCCTCGTCCCCGATATCGAAGTCCGAGGATTCACCGAGGTTCGCTAGCGCCCCGCCCTCAAGGAACGGTTCCATCGCGAGCAACAGTTCTGCGGCCCGCCGCCGCTCCTCCTCAGTCACTTCCTGCGCGGCGTTCAGGACCTCCTCGATGGCGGTTTCGTCGTCGATGATGTCTTGGATGATGGAGTGTTCCTCGACGTCGGTCACCATCTCCAAAAGAATCGGGATGACGTCCTCGCGGATCGTCGGAGACTGGCGGGCGTGCGTGTCGGGGTCGTCGAGGTCGATGCCTCGCTCGTGATAGGCGGTCCGGAGTGCGCGCTGGAGCGTCGTCCACTTCTCGCCCAGCTCCTCGCCGCGCATATCGAAGAACGACTCGAAGAAGGATTTGAGGTCCTTCATCTTCGCCGTCCCCGGATTCACCTGTGGGTTGTCCTTGACGCTCTCCGGCGGCTCTTTAATCTCTAAGGGGTTGAGTGCGAAGTCGCCGCCGACGACGATCTGCTGGCCGTCTAACGCACTATTGAGGCCGGCGAACCCACGGAGCGGGTCCAGCATGATGACAATCGTGTCGTCGTCGTAGAGTTTGTGCCGGAGCAAATGGAGCTTCGTGGAGAAGGATTTCCCGGCGCCGATGTTCCCGATGGTGAGCATATTGTACCCGCGGTCGTGGGTGAACCGGTCGTAGATAACCGGGCTGGAGTTCTCCGCGTGGATGCCGATGGGAATCCCTTCGTCCTGAATGAGTGTCCCGCTGCTGAACGGGAGCATCGCCCCGATTGCCCCGCCCATCATCGAGTGCTTCTTCTCGAGCTCGTCTTTTGCGATAGGCGACGTCGACCGTAGGGTTCGCTCTTGGTCTTTCGTTTTCAGGATGGGGCGGAGGCCGTTCTCTTGTAGTGTGTCCTCGAATTGGTCGCTGACGCGGTCTAGTTCGGCTTTGTTGTCTGCGGCGACCGTGACGTACATCGAAACGTCGACAAACTCCGCGTTAGTATCACGGATCGCGTCCCGCATCGACTGATAGTCCTGGAGCTTCCGTTCAACGTCACGGGCTTCGATAGTCTGGCCGTCGTCGGCAAGCAGTTCGTATTCAGATTCCAGTTCCCGAATCCGCTCTTTCAAGTCCTCAAGCGCGTGCGGGGAATCAAGCGGGTCGATGTGGAGTGCAATATCAAAATCGAATCCGGGCTGGCTGAATAGGCCATGGAATTGGCCGTCTGAGACGCTATCCGGCCAGCCATCAACGAAGTACGAACGCGTGAAGTGGTCGTCGATACGGAGGTGTTCGTAGTAGTCTTCGTCTTCGCGGATGTGGCGTGGAGCCATCCCTGAGAGTTGGCGTTCCCCGCGGCCATCGAGAACTTGCATCTCACCGTCTCTGACCGCCTCGGCATCGGTAACCGAGGTATCGCTGTCCGCGTGCTTGTTGCTCTGCTCGTCGGCCTGTTCGTTGGTTGTCGACGACGCCGTCGTTTCACTGGCTTGCTGGGCTGGTTCTCGGTCTACGGTTGCGTCTACGGGTGTGTTGTGGTCGTCGACGAATGTCTGGTTGGACGAAACGAGGCCGGCTTTCTTCGCGATGACTGCAACCACCCCCAGAAGCACGATGACTGTGATGATGCCTCCTGCGAGGAGAATCGGGCTGGTGGGGCCGACGACCGGGAGCGATACAGCGACAACAGTGGTTACGGCGGTATGACTGGGCATTAGTTCGTGGTTTGGGTGGATGACTGGTCACGGATGGTGATGCCGTTGGTCTGAAGCTGGTCCTGTTGGTCGACGTCCTCGCGCTGGTAGGCGTGAGCGATGAGTTCCGCGTGCTCGACCGCGTCGACGCGGGTGGCGTCGATGTCCGTGATTTCGCGGAAGTGGCCGCGAATCATCGCGAGTCGGTCGTATAGCGTCTCCCGCTGGCGGCCACGCAATACTGCCTCTGGCGCGTCTTCTTCGTCGTTAGTGCTGATGAGCCGGCCGAGAAGCGGCCACTCTGCGAGTTGTTCTTTGAATCCGGCTGTCCGCCGCGAAGATTCGACTTCTTCGGGGCTGACCGGGACTATGACGTAGAATTCCGTGATGCGCGTGCCGCGTTTTTCGAGTTCGTCTGGATACCACGCTAAGAATTCGTGAAGTAGGGTTTTGAGGACGGGTTCGTTCCGAACGTCGTCGTCGCTGCGGCGGTCGTGGTAGGGCTGTAGGAACGCGTTTGTGTCGAAGTCGCGGGAGGTGCGGTAGATTTGGGTTGGGAAGTCGAGTGTGTTGATTGTGGAGCCGAGTTGGGTGACGGTACGGCTCCAGTTGTCGGGTGTCGACAGCGAGAGGTTTGCCGGGTCGATTTGGACGGCGCCAACGAGCGTGCCGTCAGTGAGTTCGACGTAGCCGGTGTCGCCACGTTGGTTAGTGCCGGGTTGGACGCGTTCGACGTCAAGAACGTCCTGTGTGCGCTGGTTGGTAGCGAAGATGGCCTGTGTCGTCGTCTGTTCCACCTCGTCTGTCTGGGTGCGTTGGACGTGGTCGTGGTGGAAGGTGAGGTGTTCGTATGTGGATTGGCGGGCGAGGTGGGCGGCGTGGAGTTTCACCCATTCGGTGGACTTGTAGTGGTCTGGCGTGGTAGCGAGCCCGACCACGCCGGCGAGGAAGGCGAGGACGCCGAGGAGGACGCCCTGGAGGCGGATGACTGGTGGAGCTATGGCGAGGGTGAAGATACAGATCGCGATGCCGGGGCCGACGAGCATGGCGTCGTCTAGCGTGTACCCTCGGATGAGGCTCATCGAGTCGTCAGCTTGCTGTGGGATACGACGTTGAGCGCGCTTCATGGCCGTGAGTCAGGGGTATCCGGGTCGCGTTTCGGTGACGACGGCCGGTCACCGTGCGATTGCGTCGCGTCGTCCCTGTAGAGGGTGCCAAAGAAATCATCGTCGACGTCGGCGTCTTCGATGAGCTCTGGTTGCGTTTCCTGCGCGTCGGTGAGCAGGTGTTTGATGGCGTCGTCGGTCTGAACTTTCGTTACTGCATCCAGAATTTCGAGGTATCTGGCACCAAACTCGATGATTTCTCGCCATGTGGCGTCGTGGTCGCGTTTGACGTTGCGGACGGTCTCGAAGCGGGTTGAATCGTAGAACCGGGCGTGGACGTAGTTTGTGTCGCTGGTGGAATCTGAGGACATTGGCGTCTATGGAGTGTGCGGTGGTTAGAAGGCGGTTAGCGGGTGGTTACGCTCCGACGCCGGTCCATCTGGTGATGAGGGACGTGATGCCCATGAGCATACCGAGCCCCCAGCCGTACATGAGCGAACTCCGGATGTTCTCTTTGTATTCTTTCTTTTTACCGGATTTGTTGGTGCCAGAGGCTTTCATCATGTTGAAGCCGGCGTTGAGGGTGCCGACGGCGGGTCCGATGCCGGTGAGCCATGCGGTGGCGTTTTCGACGGTGGTCATGATGGGTTGGGAGGAGTCTTGGGCGGCTGCTGGGCTGACGAAGATGGTGAACGTAAGGGCAGCGACCCAGATGGCCGTGAGTCTGCGGTGCGTGAGTTGGTTGGCTGCGTGGGTGTAGAAAGTGCGGAGTTTGGTTTTGACGGGGTGTGCGTCTTGGTTGGTGGTTGGCATGAGGTGTTGGGTGAGAGAGATGGTTTTGGTTTATTGGTTTCGGCGTGCCCTACCGTGGTTATTCTCAAATTTGAGAATAGATTTATGGACTGAATTAGTGAATCTAATATAGGAGGTTATCATACTGTCAGTTACGCGGCTATGCGAGCGCAACTCGGCACCACCTCGCTGTCGACCAATACTTGCCCCCCAAAACCGATAGAAACAGCCGCCAGATTACGCGTCGTCAGCCGCGTCCCGCTCCCCACGCAAGTATTCACGACCACGCTCCGTAATCTCAATAAGAGTCGTGTTTTCGCCCTTCGGCCGACGGATGTAGTCACGATCTTCGAGCTCTTCCAACGCGCGATAAACACTGCTCCGATGCGGAGCATCGTCGGACAACTCGTTAAGCGCGTGTACGATGGCGTTGGGGCTAATCGCGATTCCGACGTCATCGAGCAATTCAAGAACGGGGTCTGTGGCTTTATTCATCCACTTCCCCCGTTTTCGCCGTGCCATCGTGCGTACGTTCCGCGGACCAGTCTAAATTGCACCGATTGGGCCGATGGTAGGAACCACAAGGTCGCATATTGAAACAGTATCGTGCCAAGATTTAATAGGTTACGACCATGTCTACGAAATAATCCATGCGCTCGGCTCAGAACCTGAGTCCACTCACGAAAAACGCCCGGACTCCCGCCATACCGGGAGCCGAGCGTATGGCCCACTAACGCATGATAGCCATCGACAACAACCGGGTTAAAATCACCGGCGTGACCGCGACACGAGATACGCCCGCACCGCAGGGCCTCCTACAACACCACGGTGCGAGCGCGATAGCGCACAATCACACTCACACCGCTAGCCACCCACCGCAGACAATCACCGAGCCCAGTCAGGGCAGTCCCAACGGCCGTAATGGCGCTGGAGGTGGTGTCCGTAGCGGCAGTGGTGGAGCTGGTGCAGGAGGTGATTGGCGTGTCTAGTTCTGCCGTCCATCCTCATAATCGTATTGGGTGCTGCCCCAACTGTGGTGTGCGTCTGACAGGACTCCAGATGCACCCCACCGGAAATATCACTGCCGCCCCCTGTGGCTGCTCAATCGGCTATACTCGCGCTCACAAGCTCACGGTAGGGGGTGGAGCCTAATGTCGGGAGCCACCGCTTATCCAAATAAGCCGACACGAACCTGCCAGACCTGCCATCTCGTCACACGGCGTTCCCGACTCCTCCCCACCGAAGACGGGTATCTTGTTTGCCCGCGCTGTCAGACCCCCATCGAGATCTACGCCGGCCTCGACCTCATCGACCCAACGAGCTACGTCCTCAAAGTCCGGTCAAACAGCGGGAGTGCCGGGAGCTACCATCTCCCGAGCTTTGTCAACCCCCTCAAGCCCCGCTGCAATATCACCAACCAGCGCAACGTCACCTACACACCTATCGCTCCCGACGTCGTCCCCGACCGCTACTCGCTCTGCGAGAACTGCGCAACTCTCCATCCCAAGAAGGATGCACCGTCTCAGCCATCTGAGACGGAGCCTCCGCAACCCACAGTCGCCACGGACCTCTCGACGACCGTCTGGTTCACTAGCACGGGTGACGCCTACCACGCTGATGCTGGCGGTATGCCTGCTTGTCCTGACGTCATCCCGAACGCAGATGAACACACGCTCCGGGAAGCTCGCGCCCAAGATAAGCGCGCGTGCGAGCAGTGTAACCCCGACCAGTACCCGGAGACAGACTCAGACCACGATTCAAACGCGAGTCCGAATAGAGCGACCTCAAAAGCCGATACCCGACCGACGAAACTGGGTGATTTCGCATGACGGAGCAATCACAGAAACAAGCCAATCGAGACGGCCTCACGCGGTACCTCGGGGATGACTTCGACCCCGGCGACGTCGACGAGCTCGCTCGGTCGAAGTGCGACCACTGTGGTCGGCAGGCGGCGACCGGCGCGCATGGGTGCTGTCGGTGGTGCCGCGACTACCTCCACGGCGTTGCAGTCGGTAGCCGGGGTGACCAGCCGTGAGCGCGCGCAGTTGTAGTGGTTATCGTCACTCGCGAACGCCGAAGAAACAACCAACAACGGACCAATACCGCCCGAAAGCGTCCGACAAGCGTTTATTACCCTTGAGTGTTAAGCGGACTCTATCAGGTGACCGATACCAGAAGCTAGGACACATCAATTACCGCGACACCACGGCCCTGAAGCCCACGAACGCGGTGGCACGCGTTCGCGGGATGCGGGCCGTGGTGCCGAAGAACCACCACGAATGCGTGGTTCTTCTTTCGCGGGCAATCGGTAAAATCGTTTCGCCCCTTCACCAGCGACGCGTATCTGCTGGAATCGGGCGCAACACGCACTGAAACCCCGGTAGCCCCACAAATGCGTAGTCAGCCCCACCACGAACAGACGCCCTGCGTCCCCCAGCCGGAGGTCCGCCGATGACCAACCACGTCATCGCGTGCTCCGAGTACAGCGGGTCCTGCATCGTCGAAGATAACTTCGAAGAGGTGACCCGATGAGCCAGACACCCGGCTTGACGTGGAGCCAACAGGCTCCCCTCACCGCGGACGTCGAACTCGACGACCCGCCCGTGTCCCGCCCGGAGCTCTGGCGCCGCATCGTCGTCCCCGAGGCCTTCTGGTCCGCCCTTGATGATGCGCTGCAGGCGTTCGTCGAGGACGCCTCAGACACGTGGGAGCTGAATGAAACCCTGCGAGCGGCGACGACACCGGAGTTCGCAGATGCTGCGACTCAGTACGTTACGGCAACGGCTAGTGATGAGCGTGGAGCAGAGAAGGAGCGAGAGTTTCGCCGGCAGGCTCGAAATCTCGGCGGCTACGGCGTAGACACGTCCCTTGAGGACGTGCGGGACGGGCCGCTGGCGTTACTCCAAGCTGCCGACGTCGTTCCAGACGTCGTCCTCAACATCGACGCTGACTGGCTGGACGGCGTGACGAGTACGCAGCTGCGTCGGTGGCTGTCGTTCCTCCCAGTGCTCGCGACCGGCTGTGCCGTCCGCGTGGTCGTCTCGCCCATCGCAGCCCGCCGGCTCGTCCGGAGCCACGCCGGGAAGCTGCCGGCGGACAGCGTTCAGCAACTCGCACAGCCGTCCGGTAGCGCGTGCGACCACGCGCGCGTTGGCGACCGGACGCCACTCCCCGGCGACCGCGAGCTCGCGCGCGACGCCCTCGATGCGCTGGACCGTGATGGGCCGCTGCTAGCTGTGCTGCGGGTGCTGGCGACGACGGCCGACCAGATGCTTACGTACGACGCGCTTGACCGCCACGTGCTCCTCGAGGACGCGCCACGGGCGACGTGGCGCTCACGTCTCTCACGGCTCCGCGATCTCGGCGTGGTCGACCGCCAAGAGTGGGCGGGCGTCGCCCATCATCGTCTAACGACCGCTGGTCTGCTTGTTGTCCAGGAGGACGCAGAGGAGCGCGGTGAGGAGCCACCAACTCTCGGTAGCGGTTGGGAGACCGAACACACCGAACAGACACCTGAGCCGCATAGCACGGCAACTGACGCTGCTGGCGCCGATGGCGCGCGCGAGGAACGCGTGCGCCGTGGTGACGACGGTGCGGACGAGGCGTTGTCCGGCCGTTCGGTACCCCCCAAATCTTCCAGCGAGGGCCGTGTACCCATACGCGGGCAAGACTGCCCCCGGGACGCCGAGGGCCGGGACGCGGCGGCTGAGGGGCGTGAGGTCGCCGAGAGTGGCCGCGAGACGGGCCGCCCCGGAAAGGAGGGCCGGATGCGACCTGATCGCCACGCCGCGCTCTACTCGGTCACGAACGGCGCCGACGTCGTCACCTGTAACCGGCCGGTAGACAGCGTGAGCGGTCGCCGCACCCGGTATGATGAGGACCGCGAGGAGGTCTCGGTCTCGGTGGACTACTCCGACGACGTGGCGGTGCTGGCGGTGCGGCTGTGCGCCGCGTTGACCGAGGGAGATGCCTGGAATTCCGCACTGTCACAGGAACGTCTCGACGGTGCTGGCGGGGACTTAGCCGGCCTCGTGACGTCGAATCCGTACATTCTACGGAAGGGTCGCTGCCTCGGGTACTTGGCGAACGAGGACGCGAACGGCCACGACTTCCGGGAACGCCTTCACAAGGAGCGGCGGGCACTGCTCGCGATGCTCGATGATCTCCGCGGTGAGGACGGCGAGTTTCGGGCGGACATCGCCAGTGAGGTCGCCCGGCGAGCACATGGACTGCTCGGAACGCTCGCCCAGCTCTACGACCTCCTCGGCATCGACATCGTTCGCGAGATTCGCGTCAAGAACTACCGTCGCGACGTCCACGACCGCCGCCGGATTCTCGTAAAATTCCTTTCGTCGGCCATTCCGAAATCGGCGCGCTACGGCCATTACTCGGCGTATCGCGTCCTCTACGAGCCGCGGAGTGAGAAGCGGTGCAACGACAACACGCTCGGCCAGCCGGACACCAGAGGCGACGAAACGGGCGAACACATTGGGTCGTGGGTCATCTCGGGACCGGGCGCCGACGACTTGCGTCCCGACCTCGAAGGGTGTGCCGGTCGGGAGTACGACCTCCAGGAGGATGCCGAGAACTTCGCGGCGTTCGAGGTGCCAGTCGTCGTCGAGGACGGCTGGCGGCGGGACGCCATCGCAACGGCGGTGAACCGCGTCGGTGTCGGGAAGAATCTCGAAGGGACACGGGCCACGATTTCGACGCTGGCCGCGCTCTTGGGGAGCGTCCATGACGTCGCGGCGGCGATCTGGGGGCTCGGCGCCGAGGACGAGTTCCGTGAGATAGACCTCGCGGAGCTGCGTCCAGCGCTCGGCCGGCTGCCGGCGGACCGAATCCTTCCCGGTGTCGGCGGCAGCACAGTCTCCCGAGTGGTCGCGGCGCTGCTGGCGGTGGACGAGCCGTTATCGGCGTCGATGCTGGCGGAGCGGGCAGATGTCTCGACACAGAGTCTTCGCGATAATCGGGACGTCCTGGAGGCGGTCGGCCTCGTCGACGTCACCGAGCAGGGTGCGGGTCGCGCCTCGCTGTGGCGGTTCCGGCTGCCGTTCAAGAGCGAACGCTTCGATGACGTACCAGAACGGGAGCCCGAGGAGTACCCCGGCGAGGGGTCGGTGCTGCGGCCCTCGGCGCTCCTGCAGGAGCGTGACCCCCGTGTGTCGGAAGCGGTGCTTGCGGTTTTAGAGGGTCCGTTAGTGGCGCTTGGCGTGGATGTCTACGATAGCGAAGAGTGGCAGGACCTCGTTACGGACTACCGGCTGGACTCTCTCGCAGCGGAGCAGCTGGCAGACCGTTGGCCGTGGGTCCGGCCGTGGATGGATGTGATAGCGGCGCTGCTCGGCTGGGATTGCAAGCTGTTCACGAACGGATGGTTGGAGACGTCGTCGGCGGAGGTCCGCTTCGGGGCGGCACCGCGAGCAGACCAGACGACGCTACGGAAGGCAGCGGACTGATGCCGAGAGGAAGGACGCGAAAGTCCGTGTGGATAGTGGGGGTGTGCTCTCGATGGCCGGCGTTAGAGGTCGCGGGGCTGGACGGTCTTGCGGTCGTTGGCCTCGGCGCGTTCGGCAGCGTCGGCGAGCAGGCTGGCGACCTCCTCGTTGAGGGCGTCGTAGAAGTCGGCCGCGACGTTGTAGTCCTCGATTTCGTCCTTGACGGCTGCTTTGACGATTAGGTCAGACATTGCACCCGGGGGGTTCTCCGGCTCCCTATATAAAAGTTCGAAGTTGCTCTCCCCGGGAATGTCAAGCGTCGTACTGGCTGGAATATCGGTGGTATCTTATTGAATGTGTAAAAAGTCGTGAATTGGACGGATGTACGACCTCACCGGATTCCAGCGCGACCTGTTGTACGTAATTGCTGACTTCGAGGAACCGCACGGCCTCGCCATCAAAGACAAAATTCAGGACTACTACGGGAAAGAAATCAACCACGGACGGCTGTACCCGAACCTCGACGACCTCGTGGACAAAGCCCTCGTGGAGAAAGGCGAACTGGACAGGCGAACGAACTCCTACACGCTGACGGAGCGCGGGCGCCGCGAGCTCGCTGCGCGGCGCGAGTGGGAAGACCAGTACGTCGACGTCGGCGAGTAGGGTCCGCGAGAACTTGATTTGAGCGTTTTTCGGTTGGAGAGCGTTGTTACTACGTGTTTTTGAAACGGGGATTGTTTTGCGAGGGTTTCCCCTCGGTGAGAGACCCAAACAATCCATGCGAGTTTTGGCGGCGATGACGAGTAAGGATTATGGACGAATTATGACCTATCAGTGTTCCAATAGGTTTAAGGGGTAGGAGCCATTAGGAATAGATGGGTCGTGAGAGACCCAAACCATCCGCCTGAATGGTTGGTGAAGTGGGCTGAAGTCCTCGCGGCGCTGTCCGCGGCGGCTTGGGCCACCTACCAACTCATTCGGGCCGCGCTCGCATAACTCGGGGCGGAAGCCCCGAACCACCCCCTACGCGGGGGTTAGAGCGCACAAACCACCCCACATATGACCGAAACGACCATCGCCGGCATCGACCGTGAGAGGGCAGGGAGCCTGTCGCTCGTGCTGTCCGTCGCGGTACTGGTGAGCCTCGAATACGTGCAACCAAAGATTACGGACGCCGGCTACCAGCTCGCCGGGCTCGTCGTCCACGCCCTCGTTGCGCTGCTCGCAGTCGCGCTTGCCGTCGCGGACCTCCTCGACTGAGGCGAGCCCGGCACTCCCGCCGACGTCCTTCTCCCATCCGTTCACCGCGAGTAGACCGCCCTCCGTCGCTAACCAACAAATCTAATTCGAAGGCGGCTCTGTTGGTTAGCATGACCGACGCTAGCGCCGTCGACGACCACCGCCTCGAAATCGACGAGGACGCGTGCCTCGCGCTCACCGGGAGCGCCGACCAGTGCGGCAACGGCCTCGACACGGACGCCGCCGACGCCAGCGCCGGCCTCTGCGGCATCCACGCCGACACCGACGCCGTCCGCGTCACAGACTTCGACGCTCCGGCGTGGGCCGGCCTCCTCAACGAGTTTACCGACCTGTTCCGGGACAACACCACAGCGTACGCTCTCGCGACGCTCTCACCCGATATCGAAGACGTCTGGGACACCCTTACTGGCGTTCAAGAGCTCACGATTGGCCCGCTGGAGTTCAGCGTCTCCCAGGTCTGTGGGCTTGCTCGCGACCTCGCTGCTCACCCGGACCTCGACGTCGACGACCACCCACTCGGAATTGGCGGGTGCATCGCGTTGCAGGACGCGAGTGCGAAACACCACTCTTGCCCGAACAGCGCGTACGGGCGGAGCCTCCTCTGTGGCGTGCATCAAGACGCCGACCTGCCGGGGACACTCCTCGATGACGACGAGCGCGGCAGCAACTATGAGGACGTCACCGTCGACGGCGACGACTACCTTCTCGTCGAACAGCGTGGTGAGGACCTGATTGTCGTCGATGTCGACGAGTGGATGATTCAGCGTCTCGACGGCGCCGCGTCTATCGCGAGCGCCGGGAAGCGAATCGAGGAACCGGAGGCTCCGAGCCGGCTGCCGAAGTACCTCCGTGAGGGCCTGCAGAAACAGAATATCGAGGATTTACGGGCGGTTGCGGAGTTCGCAGAAGAGTTGGCGTCGTATCGCGAGCAACGCCAGCAGCGCGCGCTTGAAGCGAACGCCGACCGCGACGTCGACGACGTCCCCGACGAGTGGGATGATGACGAGTGGGAAGATGAGCTCGAGGAAGCCCGCGAGAAAGCAGACCTCCCGGAGACGAAGGGGACGCTAACGACGAAAACCATTGAGAGCCGGGACTACTACTACCTGCAGTGGCGGGAGGGAGACAAGATCCGGAGCCAGTACGTCGCCCCCGTCGCGCCCACGGATTCCAGCTAACCAACACTACCACCACTTTGTTTACCCTTCGTTGGTTAGCCTCTAAAGTCTTCAATACCAGTAGTTGCCAACGGTTTCTTTATCCGATGGATGTGATGAAACGCTCGGTCATTACAGGACGCGAGATTAGAACTGCTCATTCTGTTCCAGATGGCCTGTAACGCTGTCTGGTAGTTCTTGAAGTCTATCTGGATGCTTACAACACCTATACTATTATGTGGAATGGACAACACGATATTGTATGTCCGAAACTGCACCGTGTACGAAATGTAACTCTGAGATTTCGATAGAGGCGCATAGATGTCCCGAGTGTGGGTATGAGCCTTCGATTTCCACACTTGGAAAACTGTTCTACTGGTTATTTGCTTTGCCTACCACGGTTATCTTGTCCTTAGTAGGGGTTGTTGCTGTCGGAGGAGTCATTTTAGGTTCTCTATCTATTGTGGATGGAATTGGCGGTCTAATCGGTATCGCTATTCTTGGTGCGATTCCAGCGTGGTACACTCTCCGTGTCTTCAAAATAAAGCGGACAACGGCAGCGGGCGAGTTTATAGACGAATAACGCTTACTCGTCCTCTTCGGAACGAATTAGATGGATCTTGTGTGATGGGAGACCTACAATCTCATCACCTGTACTTAGCGTTATAAACCAAGTATGAGAACGGTTCTATGGCAACCTGTTACTCACTTAATTCAGTCAATTACGAATACTGGTCATCGTAGCGGTTTATCACATAGGAAAGGAATGCCGCAGTCTGATGGAGTAGCAAGAGCGTGTAGTGTTGATTCACGTCCTCATGTCTGTGCTTATCCCCACCCGCTTTCTGTGCAGAGAGTTTTAAACCGGTGAATATCCTCTCTGCTTCGGGGTAGAGTTCATTGTTTGGCTCAAACAGCCCTTTATTTTTCATCTCGTCGAGACATCGACCGAGACCAGCGCCATCATCAACCCACCCATGCTCATCCTTACAGATGGTATAGGCGACAGATTCTATGGATTTAGCGAGTTCTTCGGGGATAGTTGAGTTAAATTGGCCATCTTGGTAGTAGTCCCACGCTTTGTTGTAGTGGTTGATTGCCTCTCGCCAACGTGGAGACTCTTTCAAGACCTGAACGTCATTATCTGCTTGAACCATCGGTTCATTGCCGAGATATTCCAAATGATACGGCTCATCTGTTTGTAATTCAATAGCTTTCTGTTCAGGTCGTAGTCGGAATAGCACTCGTTCCTCTCGAAATGCCCGCCGAATTCTACTGTCGAACGTGATTATATTATCTATAACATTGTTTTCCGCGAAGTAATTCAGGACATATTCAATATAGTCAATGACTCGTTCATCTTTGCCTTCCTGAATGAATGCTCTGTGTGAATTGATCGCTCCACTCATTGAACCATCTTTATATATGTCAAAAAATTCAATATCGTAAGCAAACTCAGTGAAGAACTCTTGGTAGATTTCTTGAACACGCCTCTCGGTCATATACGGCTGGCAAATACGGATAAATCGTTCTCGGAAGGACTCAGGCAGATGTGAATATACCCGAGCGTCTGGAGGTATCTCACGCTTTGTGAACGGAACCAAGTCGAAGGATAATCCCATATTGATACTTATCACGCCCGTTAAAAAAGGTCATCCTTACTAAGCCAAGAACAGCAAATGCGCCATAGACGGAGTTAACGCACGCTAAACCCCCAATCTCCGCGATAGGCTCTGTTGAAACCCTCTTGGTCAGACACTACCTGCGGCGAATCAACCGGTAAGTGCGCATTCCCACTTACCGATTCAGCCGCCTCAGTTTCAGAACCCGTTCTGAATAAAGAAATCGCGCTAGCAACTACTGATACGGGCGTTTCACGCCTTACTCCGCGTCCGTGTTGTTATACCGGACTTTCTCGATATCTTTTGCTAAGTCCTCTGGGTGGCGATCTCGATAGGAGGCGTGGGTTGTCTCGATGGACTTGTGCCGCAGGACCTCCTGTGCGCTTTCGGCGGCGACCTCGCCGTAGAGTTCGTCTCCCAGCCCACGCCGGCCGCCGTGCGGCTTTAGGTAATCGCCGTCTATATCGACGTCTGCCTCCTCGCAAAGCCGCTGTAAGAGCGTTCTCGCGCCCTCTGTTGTCAACGCAGGCGGTGCAACCTCATACTCGCGCAGCACCTCGTCGATTTCGCAGTCTTCCAGGACTTCCTCGATTTCCTCGTCCTCGTATCCGCGTTCGCGTAGCTGCTCGCGAACGGCCCGGTATTTCGAAGTTGCGTCTCCGGTCGAGATGACGGGCCACTCGTCGGGAGCATCGACGAGCCGCCGGTAGCGCCCCAGCTTCTCGGCGGTCACCCCCGGCAGCGACACCGTTTCTTCGTCCCCTGACTTCCCGAGGACCGTCATCATCCCCTTCTCGAGGTCGACGTCCTCCCACCGGAGGCCGTTGCGGCGGTCGTCTCCACTGACGCTACAGACCTCCGCTCCACGGACGCCGGTATCCGCAAGGAGGTAGACAAGGGAGCGGTCCCGAAACGCGCGTGCGGCGTCGTTGGCGTCGTCCTCAAGGGCGGCATGGGCGCGCTCGTCGACGTAGGCGAGCAATTGTTCGCGAGCATCGACAGTCCAGAACTGCCGGTCGACGTCGTTGCTCTTCGACGGGAGTGGTTCTTCCGCAGTGGTTGTTGCGAGCGGGTTGCGGTCGATTTCGCCGCTGCGCTGCCAAAAACCGAAGGTGGCGCGCGCGAGCGCGAAATACGTCCGGACGGAGTTCGCAGCGAGCTCGTTTTTGCCGTCGATTTCGCCTCGCTGCTGGAGATTGATTGCCCACGCTCGGGCGTCCTGCTCGTCGACGTCCTCGACGGAGTCGACGTCGTTGTTCTCGGTGAGGAAGTCGAACAGGTCGTTGACGGCGAGGCGGGTGTTTCGCTGCGTTTGTGGGCTTTCGAGGCCAACCATGCGGTCGTCGAGGAGGGTTTCGAGGCCGCGAACCCCAGGGGTAGCGTCGCTATCAGACATCTAAATCACGCTTCCACGCCTCGAAGCACTCCGCATCGTGGAGTACGAAGGATTTGTGGCGGACGCCGCGGTCACCGCCAGCGCCGAATCTGAGGGTGGTGTGGAGGTGGTAGTTGCTGGTGTCGAGGTCGTCGTCGCAGCCAGCGCAGGCGACGAGCTCGCTGTTGTTCGCGACGGCTCGTTTGGCGACTGGGCCAGCTTTGACGTTTTGGTGGGGTATAGAGGCTCGCTGTGGGACTTCCATCGTTCGTGCTTACCGGAGGGCGGCCACCACCTTAGTTCTGGTTTGTCTTATCGGACTAAACCAAACCAACTGTGACAGGGAGAAATCGGCGCTCTCACGCTTTGTAACGTCTATAGAAAGCAAATACAACAGTATGTAAACTATATGTGGCTATACAGAATTATCTCGGTCGGGATAATATGCACTTCGACGGTTTTCGGTAGGTAGCGGTCGTATAAGTGGGGTATGGTGTTCTCGGTGGTGTTTCCGTGCTGGTTCGGATGTGCTCTCAAGCCGACTGGTACAGACAAATGAATAGGAATAGGAATACCCACAACAACACCTATACGTATAGGAATAGGCTAAAGGTATAGCTATAGGTTTAGAATGTGTTGGGATCGCGCTGGTTCGCCGCTTCCTCGGCTTCCTCCATCAACTGTGGGTCAGCCTCCTGAAGCCCCACACGAACGGCTAATTTCAGCATCTGGCTCCGCGTCACGTCCTCCGTGTCGACGGAGTGCCCCATCTTCTCGCTAAGTGCTTCTGCAACCTCCTCGCGGCGCCCGTCATCATCTTCAAGGGCAACAAAGAGGCCAGCAAGATTCTTGTCGTGGAACGACAGTGTGGCGCTATCAGACGTCGTCGGGTCATCGACCGCGTCGATTCCCTGTACAATTTTCTCAGCGAAGCTACGCTGGGTCTGCGCGCTATCTCGTTCGAGCTTGTTCCCGCTGCTTTCCTCTTCGCGGAGTTCTTCGAGCTGCTCGTCGACGTCGCTGGTATCATTCATTATCTTGGAGTCGCTGGTAGAGTTCGCGCGCGTTCTTGAGGAACGCATCGCGAGCGTCCTCACCCGTGTTCGATAGCTCGTCTTCGCTGATTGCGAAGAGCGTGTGGCCGGCGTCGGTCACGTTCTTGATTTGCTGGGACTTGACGACGATCTCTGGGGCGAGCGTGTCGCCAAACTCCTCTTCGAAGTCTTTGAGGATTTCGTCGTCAAGATTTGTCCGACGGTCGAAAAGATTTGGAACGAGCATCGTGAGTCGGACGTCGATGCCGTAGTTCTCGGGGTCGCGGATGTACGCGAGGTCGTCTTCGAGGGCGCGTGCTTGCTTGAGCTCGAAGCTACCCATCGCGACTGGAGCAAGGACGTCGTGGGTGGCCCACAGGCCGTTGTAGGTGATGTTGTTCGCGGCTCCGGGGAGGTCCAGGAGGACGATGTCCCAACGGTCGAGTGGGTCGATGTAATTATCGAGGAATTCGCGGAGGCGGCCGTAGCGGTCGCTAATGTCGTCGATGTTGCCAAGGTCGGCATCGAGGCCGTCGAGGTCGGGGTGGGCTGGAATCAGGTCGATGCCTTCGCTAGTCTCGTAGACGAGGCGGTCGATGGCTTCGCCATCGTCGAGGACGTCAGCGACGTCTTCCCAGCGGTTGCCCATCGTGGTCGCGATGTTGGGAAAGTCGTTTTCAGCCTCGATATCGGCTTCAACGTCCTCGTAGACGCCAAGTGCGTCAGCTAAGTCGCCTTGTTTGCTGGCGAGGTCTAGTAAGAGTACGTTGTGCCCTAATTCGGTTAGGGCAGCGCCTAAGTGGGCTGTACTGGTGGTTTTGCCAGTCCCTCCTTTGTCGAGATAGGTGCTGGCTCGCAGTGTCTCTGCCATAGCTACACCTATGGCTATAGGTATAGGTATAGAAATAGCTATGGGTGTCTTCGCGGCGGTAGCTGGTCGGCTCGCGCATACGCGGATGGCCGAAACACTCGTCGTGGAGGCTGGAGAGAGCGAATACCGGCGATTCTCCCAAGAATACGACGCGGTCGTGGTGTCGGCGGCTGGCGTTTAGTCGTCGCTGTTCCCGTCTTCGTCTGGATTTGAGTAGTCGTCTATCCGGGTGTTCGTGGAGAAGCTGGCTGTATCGGCGTCTGACCGACTCCACTCCTCTGAGGACTCCTCGACGTCGGTGCTGTCCATCTCACGGGTATCTGACCGACCGTCTCCGGCGCGCTCGTCCACGGACTGACTACTGCTGCCACCTCCATCTCCACCCCAGTCTTCGGCCCACCCACCGTCGTCAGTCGACAAGTCGTTCATCCACTCGTCGTCAATCTCCGCCCCATCTGTTTCCTCGGTCTCTTCTGACCCGGTGTCTGTCTGCGAGCCCTCGTAGTCACCCAGTTCTGACTGCCCCCGGGACGGCGGCCCATCACCGCCCGGCGTGAATTTCTCTTGGATTTCCTCACTACGAAGCGCCATCCGCTCGTTGATCCGCTGGCGGTAGCTATCCAGCTTACTCACGGTTGCTTTCCCAGCGTCACCAGCCATCCCAACGGGAGTGAACCTATCACCCCGGTAGTTGCGAATTGCACTCTGTGAGACGCGCGCCGGCGCATTCACGGCCTTCGACCCCATTTTCTTGCCAGCTTTCTCCGCGCGCTCTCGGCGGCGACGGCGCCGCGACCGCCGCTGTCGCTGCGAGGAGAAATCCAAATCCGGCTCGTGCCGATGCTCGTCGCTCGTCTCCGCCGTCGACGACGACCCACGCCGCGACCCACTAGCTGGGCGAGCCGACTGGCGCTCCCGGGGATTCCCAGCAAGCGCCGTATCTGCACCCGCGTACGCACCCCCAGCCGCACGCCGTGCGGCTGGAACCCCCTTCCGTACCGCATTCGACACCTGCGAGGAAAATGAAAACACGTACTTCGGCACCAGCGCCGCCCCCGCAATCGTCGCGAAGCCCATGATTGACGAGATTAGTTCCGTGCTGATTTCTCCGGTGACGGTTGCGCTAGACGCACTAACGTCGCTTAACAGCTCTACACCGATACGGAGAAGCAATGCTGTCGGGATTGTCATGAGGACGAGTGGCACAAACTTTCCCATGATCGACTTCGCCCAGTTTGAGACGGGTTTGATGGGGACAATCCAGAACATCAGGAGGACTGGCATCCCGACCATGTAGGCGTAGATTCCGACGCGGCGAAGCAGATAGATTGTGAAAATGACCAGCAGGACGCTTGCACCGAAAACATAGATGATGATGGAGAGAATCACCGTCCCACCGGATGACGTGAGTGAGTGAGTGATTGTTCGGGAGAATCTGGTTGCAGTGTCTGCGACGATGATGGCTGCAAAGTCGTTGGTGAATTTGAGGAACCACCCGCCGAACCACCACCACGAAATCGCAAGTGGATATGCGAATACAGCCCGTTTGATGCTGACCTTCTTTTGTTTTGGTGAGAAGATGTTGAAGAACATCGCAAGCCCGAGGGCTAACCCGAAAAAGGCTGGGAGAATTAGCATTACTGTGTCGCTGTATATATTATTGTAGAGGGTCTGCCAGATTCCCTTTGTGGGAGTGTCAAATCGATAGATGTTATCGGGGTAGGGGGTTCTGGTGAGGTATTTAAGGATGAATTTGAAGAGGGGTGCGACGATGTCTTGGAGAGGGCCGAGCACCCAATTTTCGAGCAGCCTTTTAATTGCCTTGACAACTGCGCCAACGATATTCACCATGGTCCAGTATGTGGGGGATATACGCTTATTTATTCTTGCTCAGTATTATTCTAAAATATGAGGTTATCAGGCTTCTACCACAGACCAACTCTTCAACTTACCCTGACCACGCCCCCACCCACCCACGCTACTATAGACCTCACCCGACAACTGATACTCAATTCGAAGCGTCCTCGAAGCCGCTTGCTCGGACACTAATTCCGCTTCTGTTGTCCGTGAGCTCGTCTCTGGCCCCTCCGTCGAATTAACCATCAGTAGCTTCCCCCACGTCTGAAGGGTCATCGACTTCCCGGGATTACAAACCGTATCTGCACCCGGTTCTCCTTTGACAATCACATCAACTCCCGCATCCTCTGGTGTCGGGTTGGGGACTCCCTCGGAGGCGATGAACTCTGAGAACGTCACCGGCAAATCACCCGTATTCTTGATTGAGACCTCAAACCCTTCCAAAACAGGGGTATCCGAATCCAAAGCAGTTGTCCGACTAAATGAGACGTTCTCGACCTCGTAGCTCCGTTCAAGCGTCACCGATTGTTTTCCGGCAATCTCCCCGTCCTTGACGGCGACAACATCGAACGTACCGGCTTCGATATCAACCAACGGGAGCTGTGTAGCAGTTCCGGTACCCAGTTGACGGCGAACGATTTCTTGTCCGTCACTGGTGCGGAGGGCAGTTGCCGAGAACGAGGCATCGGTGAGCGAGACATCTAGAACTGGCCCTTCTCTATTCCGGGTAGGGAGAGTGCCGATAGTCGGCTCAACTGACTCGAAGACGTCACCGTTCGACGACTGTGTGGACGTCGACGTGTTCGTCGCGACGGTGGAGTCTCGATTCTCAGTCTCGCTAGACGTGCTGGTGGTAGAGTTGCAGCCGGCGAGGGCAGTGGCGGCAGCGGTGCCAAGGGAGGCGAGGACGGTGCGGCGGTACTGGCGGTCTGACATATCGATGGGGTTGCGCTCCTTTGGTGTATTAGTTTCGGCGTGGCTTCTGGCAGAGAGAGGAAGAAATCAGCGCCGAATTAACCAACATAAGCTGGTAGTACGCCCAGTTGTTGGTTAAGCTGGTGTTGGTGTATTATCCCACGGAAAGGCTTATACTATGTTGGCACGACACACCAACATAGGGAACAGATGGGCTCGACAGTCATCTACGAAGACGAAGACACATTCGACGACGGGTCCAGATATGAAATGATCGCAACCGCCATCCCAAAAAGCGACGACTACCCCGAGGGCGTCAAATACCGGTTCCAATACATGGCCGCAGACGGTCGAACTCTGCTCCGATTCGACAACTTCCCGGACCACCCGGGCGTTGACCGCCACCACTACCACACACCCACCGGCGTCTACGACGACATCGAATACACCGGCCTCAAAGCCCACGCCCAGACGTTCTACGACGAAATGGACGACCACCGTGAGAGGTGACCCACCATGCCTGACAAATCCAACACACCCGACGACACCGACGACGTCAACAGTACCGACTCCGAGACCGAGGAGATCGTGATGGACGACGTCGAAGCCGAGGCGGGCTTCCTCGAGGACAGCGACCCTGAGGACTACCCCTCGGTGCTGCAAATCACATCCGACTCCGAGGAGGCCCACCGCCAGGACGCGCTGGACCGCCTCGACCGCTGGGAAGCCGGCGAGGAAGTCCCCCACGTCATTAATTTCGAGAACCCCAGCGACCTCCGAGCGCTGCTCACCGACCGCCGCGTTGAGCTCCTCCGCAGCATCATGACCGACCGGCCGGATAGTATTCGCCAGTTGGCTGAGCGCCTCGACCGCGATGTCAAGAGCGTTCACGACGACTTGCAGGTCCTCACTGACTACGATATCGTCCACTTCGAGCAGGCTGGCCGGGCGAAACGCCCGTTCGTCCCCTACGACTCCATCGAGGTCAATCTCGAAATCTCGACCCCGACCTCAGCCGACGACGCCGCCCCCGCCTGACCGACCCTGGTTTCGCACGAGACCTATACAGAGACGAAACGAGTCGTTGACGTCGGTGGGAGCGCAGCGAGACGCAGCAAACGCCGAGCGGACTAGTTCTTCGCTTGGGTCGGTGCGATTCTCGCCCTCCGCGTTAACCAACACTGGTCGAATCTGCCGACGAGTGTTGGTTAAGACCGTATTGGTTGAGTGACCTCGCACTACCGATGCTCGTCCGGTCGTGTGAACAAGAGCACGCTCACGGCAGGGTGTCTCCTTGAATCAGCGTCTGAACGGGTCACGCCTCCAATCTGCCCAACGCTTTGTTCACACAGGATTCCCGGTCTCGTGTGCATATCTCGGAAATCAGTCCTCTCGACGTGGAACCCCGTGGGAGCGTATGAAGAACCCTATTAGGCAAACGATTGAGTCATAAGAATGTCTAGAGGGAAACTCCCATTACGGTCGGTGACATATGGCACTATCATGATAAGTGTCGCCTCTCGAATCTCTCGGCATTCAGGTTTTAAACAATGACTTCACCGACTGAAGGGACGGTCAACAATCTGATTGACAAATATCTCAGTGAGAGGGGCCTCAATATCACGGCCGAAGTCTCTGCGCAGATCAAAGACGGGCGACGGCAGCCTGATTTCAAACTCTATGATGCTGGCGACTACTATGGAGAAGGAGAATGGAAGTCGAGCTACATCACTGGCTATAACCAGGCTATCGAGTACGGGGATATTGGAGGTGCGTCAGGATATTTCGTTATCGGATATCCTGACGAGCTGAAGAAGCAATTAGAGCAACAGCGTCTTCAGGACAATCCAGATCCGGAAACTCTTCTCTCTGGTGTTCAGTATCGTGGGATGTTCAAGGTGCACGGCGAGAAGCCTGCTTTGTTTGAGGGGAACCTCGAAGAAATCCCGAATTGGATAGAAAACGCCCTATCTGAGGGTGAGACCACAGAAAACGCGGAGGAATATATCCGTCTGATGCAGGGTCTCGTGGAAGGCCTGACCGATTATATCCCGGAAGCGGAGGACTATCCCTCGATGTTCGAGCATATCCTTGCTGATATGCCCCAAAATAAGTCAGAGTTCTCCGCAGCGAAGGACGCAGCTGCCTATCTCCTCCTAAATCAGATTGTCTTTTACCGAATTCTCCAGGACCATGGATACCCGAAATTGGAACCGGAGAGCATCAATAACCCGAAGGATTTGAAGACTCAGTATTTCGAGGAAGTCCTGGAAGTGAATTATGAGGCGATATTTGACCTTGACGTTGTCAACCTAATTCCGCCTAAGGCCGTGGAGCACCTGCGGGACATGATTAGAATCGTGAATGACCTTCGGCCAGAGGAATTCACGCGCGATCTGCTTGGTAGCGCGTTCCACGAGATGATTCCTCTTGAGGTCCGGAAGCCTGTCGCCGCATACTATACGAATCCCATGGCTGCAAGGCTTCTCGCCGAACTTTCTGTAGATAACGCTGATGACAAGATAGCGGATTTAGCTTGTGGGTCAGGGACTCTATTGATGGCCGGATATGAAGAAAAGGAAAAGGAGCTTCGCGGGTCTCTCACGGAGGATGTCCATCGTGAGTTTGTGGAGCAAGAGTTGACGGGACTCGATATAATGCCGTTTGCAGCCCATATGGCTGCAGTCCAGTTAGGCCTGCGAAACCCGGGCTATGAAACTGATAAGCCGAGAATTGCTATTCAGGACTCGACCGCCGTAAAGCCCGGAGATGAAATTTCCTCCCTGAAAGAGGAGATGCCAGCCGGTCAGTCCTCATTAACTCAAGACTGGGGGAACACAGAATCGGAAGAGGTCGGTCATGGAGCAGTCTCTTCCTCCGGTGAGGGATCTGAGTTCACTTTAGATTCAGTTGATGTTGTATTGATGAATCCGCCATTCACTCGAAAACAGCACATCAATACTGACTTCCGCAAGGAATTACAGTCTCGGTTCTCGGACTACAGTGATTATGTCCATCCGGAGATGGGATTTTATGCTTACTTCCTGTTGCTCGCAGATCGGTTCTTAGAGGAAGGAGGACGAATTGCTATGGTTCTCCCATCGGTCATTCTGCAACAACAGACTGTAGAGGGGGTTCGGGAGCTACTCCAGAAGAAATACGAGATCAATCAGATTGTTTTGTCCGATTACCGGTCTGCTTTTAGCGAAGATACGGACTTCCGGGAAATTCTGCTGGTTCTGACTAAGAAGGAAGAAGAAGAAAATAGCGAACCAGCCAGAATCGCCTCAATTGATACTCTACCGAGCGCTGGAAACGTTGATTCCCTGGCGTCAGCTCTGCTAACGGGTGAAACTCAGTCGGTTGAAGACCAGAATGAGCTACTTGAAATCACAAATGTCCCACAGTCTGATTTCCAGGATACTCTTGACTGGATGTCTATTGTCCGTGAGAATGCGGGATTCTATTTCGATTACCCGAGTACCGGGATGATGGAACCGCTGGGTGATGAGATCGACTCGATGATTGGGGGAATTCGATATAACGCATCTAGTGACCGCGTTAGCCAAAAAGATACGATGTTGTCCCGTGAACGGGACGCGGATACCCGTATGGATTGGCGAATTGAGTCAGAGACATCCTCAGAGGTGACTGCAACTAGTCAGTACACGGCTATGGAGATTGATGTTCCCAGAGAGGTATTGGGAGAGGGTCTCCGCTCTATGTCGGGTATTCGGACGATGCAAGTTGGAGACAGCCCTGATAAAATCGTTCTTGACCGGTTCGACGGAGACGACAAGTTCTGGGATACGGACCAACCTACGGAAGTCGTTAAAAAACGGAATAAGCACGTTTCCTCTAGGATGTGTAATCTCGTAATCGGGGGATACGGTAACCTCAACCTGGCTGGAGATGGGACCTCGTTCCTAGCGTTAGTCTCCGAGAGCCAAATCGCTCCAACCTGGTCGATGTGGGCTGTCAATACAAAATCTCTTGACCAAGCCAAAATTCTAGGACTCTGGTTGAATTCGACTTTCTCAGTCGCCAAGATGGTCACCGAGAGGAATGAGGTGGAAGGGACAACGATGAAATGGCGAAAAACGGATCTTGAGTCGTTACCCGTCCTCTCGATGAGTGAATTAACCGAGGACGACACAGAGCGATTGTTGGACCTCTACGACGAGCTCTCCGAGACGGAGTTTCCTCCACTTATGCAGCAGTTGAACGAGCATTTTGAGGGACGGATGAAGATTGATGAGACATGGGCCGATATCCTCGGTTGGAGCGAATATAGGGCACCGGACTCCGAGGATGGAGATGACGAAATCAAAGTCTTACAGTCCCAAGTTGTCGGATTCTTGGAGGAACTCCGAATGTTGATGAGTTAGTTTCTTCTCCATCACTGAGGTCGCAACCCGCGCCGTTTGCTGTACCGGTACGGTGTGTTTTGGATTGGTGGCCTTAGCCACACGCTTCGCGTTCTATTCGAGTGCTTTAGCTAACCAACAACTAGGCTTTCTGTGCGCAAGTGTTGGTTAATATGAGTGAGGCCAGCAGCGGCCGCTTACTACGATTCTCCAGCGGACGCCCATAATTGAACACAACCATCGTCCAGAAAGCCTGCTACTATCGTCAGAACGACTACTTGGAGACGTTAGAGGAGCAGTTTCACCGCCATGGATGTCCCGACGCGGTCCTCAACCTCGTTTCGGATCGCGTCCAGGTCCTCGACGTTGACGGGCGTCTGCTCGGAGTGCTGGAGTTCAGCAGCGAGCCGCTGGTACTGCTCGACTAACTCGTCGACGTCCGCATCCAAGTCGATGTCCACGCCGACCGTCGACGAAACCGACCGTTGGGAGTCTCCCGCCATGTTAGTCCTCCGTAAATTCGCGTTCCTGTGGATGGATACCGCGTGCTGTCAACTTCGCCTTCACCACCGAGCCGTCAGCGGTCCGCACGCGCACGGTGTTTTCCCCGGTGGTGAACCACTCACTCGGCAAGTCCAACGTCGCATTCCCCATGAGGCGGCCATCTTGTAGCTGTGAGGCCGGCACCTCGGCCGTATGGGATTCCCCCTTCCCGTTCGTCACCGTCACCGTCGGCTCGTTCGTGATGACCAGACTGCCCTCGTACTCGACTGTCGCCGTCACGTTCGGCTCAATCCCGTCCACGGGGTTCGCGCTCACGCTCAGTTCGTTCTGCCCCAACTCTAACGCGCTCGAATTCAGGGACACCACCTCCGTAAGCAGGCTCCCAGAGGCATTGAACGCGCTCGGATACGCGTACGTCTCTCCATTCACCGAAACCGTCGGCCCGTCGGCTACAACCCGCGCCGGATACGAAATCTCGTACTCAAGCGGGCCATCCCCACTCGCAACCTCGACCGTCTCCCCGGCCGAGATCGGCTCCTCGACCGCCACCGTCTGTTTGGACTCCAGCCGCCCCGACTCCGAGAACAACACACGACCGCTGCTGGTCTCGACAGTCGGCTGCTTCGTGACCGTCTTCGACGTCCATTCGAGCGCGACGTCGTAGCGGCCGGCCTGCCGCGGACTCGTAAACACGACCTCGCTCTCACCGGGCGGCACTGCCGATGCGGGAATCTGAAGCGTCCGCGTGCCAGTGAAGCCCTCGTCGATGCTCGCAACCGTCCGACCGTTCTTCTGAACCGATGCTCCGGAAGTGCGGTGGTGTTCAGTCCACTCGAGTTCGTAGTCGACGCCAACCGGGCCAGACGTCGACACATCGATATCATTACTGCCAGTCGTGAGTGGCACCGCAACGGTCGATGACTCACCCTTCTGGAGATCCTGCACCGTTTTCTCGACGCCACCCGCAGAGACAGTAACATTCCCAGCGGATTCGAGACGTTCAACACTCTCAACGCGCGTCTGGGTCCGATACTGAGTGCTTCCAGCAGCGTGATGGTCTTCGTGGTTTCCGCCAGCGAAGATTGACTCGCCCTCGTCTAGATAGACTGTGGTTGTGCCGGAGTCACTCGCTGAATCACTATCTTCGTCACCCTCGAAGTACGTGTCCGTGGACACGCTGACGTAGGCATCCTCGTCAAGGAGGTGATCCGTCGCAACGCCATCCGGATAATAACCAGCAATATCCGGGTCCTCACCAGCTTCTCCGACCATAATCCCGGATTCGGCGGAGTGTGACTGGTCAACAGTTCGGCCTTGGTAATTCGAGATGGATTGGTGGACGTGCCAGTCGACGCGGTACATTCCGGATTCAGGCGCGGTGAATACCGTATTGACGTCATAGCCTTCGTTATTGGTTGGCGCACTGCCACCAGCGTAGGATTCGACGGCCTCACGTTCGGTTGCTGTCACCGACAGTTCTGGGAGTGACCCTCGTTGGCCGTCGGGGTGCTGGTAGCCATCAATGACGGTACTGAACCCGGTCTGGGTGTCGCCGGCCTGCTGGCGGTCCCGCGTCCACGACCCACCACGGAGTGTGACGTTGACGGGCGTCTGGACGTTCCCTCGATTAGTGATAGTGACCGGAGTGCTGGACTGCTGGCCGGAGAGACGCGCACTCGCCGTCTGGATTCGCGACTTACTCGCGGGACTAAGCGTAATCGTGGGCGTCGTCGGCAGATTCCCCTGCACGCCGAAGCTGGTTGTCGACGACGTTTCTCCCTGCTCGGTAATCGTCTCGGAGACGGGCGTACTCGACAGGTTGATTTCCGCGTTAGGGGCGGTGTTACCGTTAATCTGGATGACTCGGGGCGTATTCGGTGAGACAGAGACTTGCTTGTGGTCGCTGGACTGCACCCCGGAGAGCGTAATACTCGTTGAGTTCGCGTTTGCGCGACTCTGGAAGCGAATCGTCCCAGTCATGTCCGAGCCGGTGCCGGTGAGGGTAATGGGGTTGGCAGCGCCACTATCCGGCATCACGATACTGAGCTTGTTCTGAGCGACCGCCCCATCACTGCCCTCGACGTAGACCGCGTGGTCGGGCGACCCATCCACAGTAATGTCGCCGTTATATGCTGCAGAGAGCGTGATTGGTGGCGTGGAGAGTCCCTGCTGTGAGGCTTGCAGCGTGTGCGTGCCAGCCGGGAGGTGTTCGTCGAAGGCGTAGGTGCCGTCGGCGTCGGTCGTCGCCTCTTGGCCGGTGCTGGGGATGGTGACGGTGACGCCCTCGATAGGCTGGCCTTGTGCGTCCCGGACAGCCCCATGCAGCGGGTCTTTATCGGTCGGAACAGTGTAGCCGTCATCAGGTTGAGTCCCGCTGGGCGCTTGTCCATCGCCGGAACCGGGATTATCGTAGATCGGGGGCGTACTATCACCCCCGCTACCGTCGCCACCGGGAGGTTCGTAGCCACCATCGTTCGCTCCTCCTCCATTCGCGGGGTCATCATAGATGTCACCCCCACCCCCACTACCGCCGCCGCCGCTCCCATCGTTGGTCGTACCGTTATACGTCCACGACGGCCCGGTCGTCCCGTTCGTCGACGTCGACGTGTTGTTAGTAGGCGACCACCCCGGCATGCCCGACGTGGTGTTGTTCGACCCACCGAATTCGAAGGTGGTTGAGCCGGCGGGGTCGTATGCGAGATAGGAGTCAAGAACGTCACGAGCGACGCCCTCAGAACGGTAGTAGTAGGGCGTAGTGGAGGGGCCGGTGGGTGTGAGATACTGGGTGCCGTCGTGGATGTAGTAGTTACCGTCGCTGGTCTCGTAGATGGTCCAGCCGCCATCGGAGTAGACTGCTGTGCCGCCACGTGGGGCGTCGGTCTGGGCGGTACCACCGCCGAGAATGGGACCAAGCATCGTGGGGATGACGACGAACATGAGAATGACGGCGAGAATGCCCGTAGCGTACGCGATAGCCCTCGTGGGTGGGTCCCGGATGATGGAGGGGATGGTGAGTGAGAAGCCGGCGAACGACCATTCTGGGGGTGCGAGCTGTGCTTCGACTTTGTCGGGCGGGACGCGCTGGTCGCAGTTCGGACAGCGCGTGCCATGAATGAGTTTCTGGCGGGGGTTGTCGTGGCGTTCTGCGAAGGCGTCAAACCTGTCTAGGCCTTCGGTGTGGCAGGAGGGGCAGATGAGTTCGGCGCGGGAGCGGGCGTTCCGGTCGGTGTAGGAGGTGGGCATAAGCAGGAGTATTTGTCTATTCTTGCATATGTGTTATGCCGTCAACTAATTCCCAGATTTGAGAAAAACCTCAGGTGAATCCCCGACTCTCACCAGACCGCCACCTAGAAACCCGCTCGCAGACGCCTTCGCTACGCGCTCGAATCCAAATACTGCGCCTCCCACTCGTGGCGATTCTCGACAGCCTTCTGTCCTTGCTCGGTCAACCGATACTCGTTCAGCCGACTCTCAATCTCTCGCTTGTCGACGTATCCTTCGTCCGCGAGCTTGTCCAGATTTGGATAGAGCTGTCCCGGATTGATGTCCGGACCATGCGCCTCATCGAGCTCGTCGCTAATCGTCGTGCCGTGTGGGGTATCGAGGCCGGCGATGACGAACAGCAAATCGCGCTGGAATCCTGTTAAATCGAACATACGCTATTGTCGTAGAATATTCGGTAAGTGCTTTTCCGCCTCTATGCGAACTACCCACACGCCCGATTGGGGGCAGAACTCTTCGCGTTTTCTCGTCGACGTCACCGGCGGGCCCATTCCCCGGTGTCACTCGGTTGCGGGGATGGTGATGGTTTTGTGGCCGGCGCGTTCGAGCGCCAGCACACCGTTTCCGTCATCATCGGTACCAGCGTAGATGGCGACCTCGGGTGGGTCGTCGCTGTCGATCTCCTCGCGAGTGATACTCAGAGCATCCAGGACCTCGTCGGGAAGGAGAACGCGGAGTGTCCCGCCACCGACGACGAGAATCGTGCGCTCGATGCGGTTGTCGGCGTCCTCGCTGAGGATGGGGGTGAGTCCTTGCTGGGTGTGTTCTGGAGCGAAGTAGAGCTGTTCGTTGTCTTCTAAGCCGGCGGCTTTGATGGCTTTCGTGGCGCTAATCAGGGGCGACCAGCTGCCGTTTGGGCGGCCTTTCTGCCGAATTGTCGCTGTCTGGATCTGTTCAAGTTCGACGTCGTAGGTGCTACTACCCATACACGTCTACAATATAGACTTTAAGTTAAATGTTCCGGCGTCATCCACGAAAACACAATGCTTACCCACACCGAGAAACCACGCCCCGATGGGGAGACGAAACACTAACCATAGTGCTTCTACCCACCTCCCCACTCGCTTCATCCCCTACTTCTGAGTCTCGCGACGAGCAGTCCTTGAGCTCGCGAGAGAACGAGGCAGCGAGTAGTGTATGCCAAAGGCGGCCAGCGCTACGGCCCGAAGTCCCTATGAGACTTGACGTTCAGTCCGGCGCCGGCCGCACGTATCCTCGTTGGTCGCTCGCTCACATAGATGCTATGCTGTCGACGCCGCCTCGAGGACGTCCTCTGGGACGTCGACAGTGTCGAGGGCTTCGACACGCCGCAGCGCGATAACCGCGTCTGCAGCGTAGACTGCGACTCGCTGGTCTTCAGCGTCCGCTGGTGTCAACCCCCAGCCGTCTTCGAGGTCCGTTTTGGGGATAGTGTTCCGCCGGCGATCTTCGCGAAGGCGGCGGGCGTGGGGGTCGCTACGGCCGTCAATTTTCTCGGTGGTAGCGACAGCGAACAGCGTGCTGTCGTCGACGTGGTAGATGAGGGAGCCGTAGTCCTGGAGGTTCGCCGCGTGGCGTGCGGGGGCGGACCCCCATGCGATGGTTCCGTCACCGTATGAGTGGAGTGTGACGACGTCGACGAGTTCGAGCTGTGTCATGGGTCATCTGTGGCGGACCTCCCCGCCTCTACCATCACGTTGTGACGGAATATACTTATATCTGTCGAAGAGCGGATTTACCCGGATTCGTCTTCAATCGCAGCCTCAATGATGGCCTCCGCCGCGCGACTAATCGCGTCCATGCGCTCACGAATCTCGCCCGTGTCCGCGCCCGCCCAGCCGGCGAGATAGAACCGTGAGTTCTCGACGTCAAGCCCGAAGTAGCGGCCGACGACGTACGCGACGGCCTCGGCCTCGACCTCCCGGCCGCGCTTCGTCGACGTCTCCGAACCGCTGTGCAGGTAGGCGTGTGCGAGCTCGTGGGCGAGGTCGCCGGCCGCGGCGGCCGGCGCGCGGTCCTGAATCTCAACCTCCGGCGGCGACGCGCTTGTCTTCGTGACGGCCTTCGCGTCTCGCTCCCACTCCGCGGGGTCGACAACCGTCACGGGGTAGCCGAGCGCGTCCGCGGCCTCCATCAACTGCGACCGGACGGCCTCAGCGTGGGCGTCGTCGTCCGCCTGCGCGTCGACGTCCGGCGACTCCGGCAGCGGCTCGCCCTCCGTCTGTGAGACGTCGAACACCATGCCCGGCCTGAACCCGACAACTCCCTCGTCCCACTCGTCGGTGTCTGCGTCCTCGTGGTTGTCGCAGTCCACGCGGTCGTGGTAGCTAGGGGCGTTGCCGCAGTTCGGGCACTTGCTTGTGATGATGGGGCAGCGAATCCAGATTGCGGAGCTGCCGGACTTGATGGAGCGGCCGAGGTCGGTCCACGTGGACATGGAGGCGACGCGGGTGGCGTCGGATTTCTGGAGCTTGATGAGCAGCGCGTTGCGGCTGCTGTAGTCGTGGAACTGTGCGAGCGTGTCCAGCCACTCGCGGAAGGTTTCGGACTCGCGGGCGTCCTCTGTGGCGTCCTGTAGGTCCTCGACCCACTCGGTGAGGACGTTGGTCATGTCGTCGCTACGCGTGGTCTTATCGCTGAGGTCCAGCGACTGGGGGACGTCCTCGTCGCTGTGGTTGTTGAGTTCGGTGAGCGTGGTTTGTCGGGCGTCGGTGGTGTTCGACATAGTGCTTCTACCCAAGTCTATCTTATAGACTCTACACCTTAAAACCACCGGAAGGCAACGACTTAACCAACAAATGGCCGGTAAACGGATGGTTGTTGGTTAATGCGGAATTAGCGGAGCTACGCATCTCTACCTGCGGATTCATAGCGGCCGCTATTGGCCGCGAGCGGTGCGGTTAGCCGCGCTTACGAGCGCGCCGGAGTCTCGAAGCCGTCGAGGTAGCAGGGCGCGCAGGGGAGGGAGCCGCTGAGGCCGTCACATTCGCAGTTCTCGGGGCGATTCGAGGTCGTCGCTTCGATGGTGGTTTGTGCGGTTGCCATAGTGCTTCTACCCAAGTCTATCTTATAGACTCTACACCTTAAAGCCATCGGAATGGAATTAACAGAAACGGGTAATTAGGCTCTAACGAGCGCGATAACTGGGGTTTAAGCGCGCTTCACCTCGGTGTCGGTATGCTCGCCAAGCCGGGGGTCAATATCGACGTGGGGTGCCTCGGGGACGCGGCGAAGACCGAGCGCGAAACGTGCCCGCCGAAGGTGCTTGCATCCGCCGTCGGGGTTGCGGTGTTCGGAGTCGGGGCAGCCACACCGACCCTCGCGAACGTCCACGGTGTAGCTACTGCCGCTTTCGGAGACGGCGGTTACTATCGTTTCGCCGTCGCCGTTGCCGGCGTTGGGGAGGATGGTGATGTATTCTTCGAGGGCGCGGCGGGTGCGTTTCTCAAGGTCAGGAGTCTGTTCGGATTCGGTGGGTTCGGTGGTGTGTTGTGCGGTTGCCATTGTGCTTCTACCCAAGTCTATCTTATAGACTCTAAACCTTAAACCCATCGAAAAACCACCTATAGACACCATTAAGTGCTTTCCGTCATATTGTGATAATAGGGCGAAAGCCCCGAAGTCCCTATGAGCATCGAAGAATCGCAGTCCCGACAAGCCGAACAGACAACGCAAGCAACCCGCACCCAGCGCGCCCGTCTCGAATGCCTCACGCGGATGCTCTCGGGGTGCGGCTTCGTCCGCTCGCACGATATGCGGCTGAACGTCGACAACGAGATTACCGGCCACCTCAAGGCTCCTGCGCGCCTGCTCCGGCAGTCCCTCGCGCCCGTCCTGAAAGCCCGCGACCTCGGCTACACGACCCTCGACCAGCCGGGCGAGCCGCGCGGCACCGACGACGTGGTGACGGTTCGCGTCTACGAGAAGCCGTAACCGGCACGCGCCGGCTTTAGCCAGCGGCCGCGTTCGACGGTCGCTTCACTCGCTGTCCGCGCGCCGCCAGCGCGCGGTGGCTCGACAGCCACGGCGTTGGCCGCCGGCTGTTACCGCCGCCGCCGGCCACGGCCGCGGCTAGCGACTGCTTCCCGTTCTCCCTAGCTACGGCCACGGCGGGCGACTGCTGTCACCCGTCACCCAGCGGCCGCGCCAGCGTTTGCACGCTCACGCGGACGGCCTCGACCGACGCCCACCTCAGGTTTCTCCACGTGGGTTTCGCCAGCGTTGCGACGAGCGTTCGCGGCCGCGGCTGGCGACCGCGTTCGGCGGCGAATGCTGGTCGCGTTTGGCCGGGGGCGGGGGTTCGTGTTGAAACTGAGGGGTCGATGCTGGCAGTAGTGGCGGGGAGGCAGGGAGTGTTGTCGCGATGACTGGGGTCCAGGTGGCTGGTGACTGCCGGGGTTTCCGGGGGTGAGTCTCGAGGCTGGGGGTTCGGGTGGTGTGGGAACTGGGGAAATCCGGGGTGTATCGGCCGGGCTGGGTGTCCGGTGGGCGGTGGGGACCGGGCAGGCTGTCCGGTGCGGTGGAGAGGGAGACGGGGGTGTGGGCCGTCGAGGAAGAGCTGTCCGGTGCGGTGTGGGGTGTCGAGGAAGAGCGGTGCTGTGCTGTCCGGTGCGGTGGAGAGGGAGATGGTTGGTGGGGTGTCGAAGAAGAGCGGTGCAGTGCTGTGTGGGTCGCCGAGGAAGAGCTGTACGGTGCGGTGCTGTGTTGTGCTGTCGGTCTGGTTGTCGGGTGCTTCGGTCGGGTTTCCAGTCATGTTGTCGCTGATTGGACCCCCAGTAGTGCTGTTACTGGCTGGATACCCGGAGTGGGGAGTTCGTGGTGGACGTCGAGATTCAACAGAGAACTGGACCCCCTGGGAGTGGACACTGCTGTTGTCGCCCCCCTAGAGCTGGGGAGCCGACGCTGTCCTCCCTCGGGACGCTGGGACTGAACTAGCCCTCCGGGACTGGGCTGTGCTGTTGGCTCCAGTGAGAGTGCTGTAGTGGCCGCCGCAGAGAAGCTAATGCCAGACTGGACCCCCAGACTCGATGAGATCAGGCCGCCGCTGTCGGCCTCCACACAGACCCTCTACTATCGCTGTAGTCCCCTTGCTGTCCAGCACTCCACTCGCCTCTCATTCTCTGTCTCTACTGGTTCCCTTCTCGGAGATCGTCGACGCCGCTGCTGCCCTTTTTCTCATCTCAGACTCACCACCCTCCTTCTGTCCGGTACTCGCTTTCCTGTTCTTGTCTCTATCTTCGCGGCGCTGCTAGCTTCATCTCGCTCTCACCAGTTACTCCTCGAGGTTTCTCCCAGTGGACACCCCAGACTTCGTCGCTCTACTCTAACCCTGCTCACGGCGCTGCTGGACACCCCTCCTCGGAGACACACCTGGACTCCCTCAATACTCCTCGCTCTACTGGAACCCCTCACTAGCCTGAAACACTCCCCACTCAATCCTCACTCGCTCACTCGGGTATCCACACTCCACACCTGAACTGGGGGTCAAATCAGGCTATTGTTGACGCGGCGCTGATTTGACCGGCTATAACCGGCTAAGTATGCTGGCTATCTACGCTGATTATTCATAGACTGATTGTTATTTGGCTGATTGTAGCCGGATGTTTTTAGTCGGTACAGAAAAGTGAGGGATAGTATGGAGCAGGTTGATTCGGTGGATGTTGACCTCGATGTTCTCGGACAGGAGATGTTAGCCGCCTTGGAGCAGCACGATGGGAGCGCGACGACGAGTGAAATCCGGGATTTTCTTGGTGTTGATAGCCGCACGAAAATTAACTACCGAATCACGGAATCCCTCGTCCCTCAAGAGCTCATCACCACCCACCAACCCGAGGCTCAACCGGGGAATATCCCACCGAAGGAACTCTCCCTAACTGAGAAAGGAGCCCGAGTCCTCGACCAGCTTGACCAAGAGCGGGAACTGAACCGGGATGCTGCCGAGCGGATCACGCGGCTGGAAGAGCAAGTCCAGTCGCTTCGCGAGGAAAATCAGGAACTCCGGGAGCAACTGAATGGGCATGAGGGAGCCTCGGCATCGACGGACGAGTTGGAGTCAGAGATTGAGTCCCTGCAGGAGCAGGTTGGGTCGCTCGTGATGCAACTGGAAGACCTAAAAGAAGACCCACTCTTCCAAGACGAGATCCGCAGGGAACTGGATGCAGTACGGACGGGGACACTCGCAATGCGGGACCTCCTCATCGAAGAGGAGGACGCTCAACAATATATCACTCAGCGGGTGGAAGACTACCAAGACGAGATTACGCTGCTCAGCACTCAAAACGCCGAAGATTAATCCGGTGAGAGTTCACGCCACACGTCATTGTCGCTGTCACTCGACTCCTTTTTCACCTCGTCGTCGCTGTCAGCCGCTTCATCGACCGACTCCCCAGTACCAGTCTCTCCCTCTGCACTCTCACTGGCTGCCTCCAAACCGGCTGTCTCCGGCTGTGCCTCCGACGACATCTCTGTCTCGCCATCATCTTCACCCGAGGCCTCTTGCTCAACGTCCATCGTCGACGGCTCCGGTGCCTCTCGGTCCTCGGAGAATAGTGGTCGAAGCTCGCCTTGCTCGTACAGCATCGGCTCACTGTACTCGTTGTTGTCGTCGTCGGGGAACACGACGAACACGAAATCATCCGGCGTCGGCTCGCGGGGATACTCGTTCTCTGGGATAAACGGCGCGTAGAGGTCCTGCCACTCCTCGCGGAGTTCATCGAGCGACCCATACGGTCCATACCGCTCATCGCCCTCTTGGACGACCCACTCGTCGCCGTCGGTCTTCGTCCGATACGCCGTGACCTCTGGCGGCGACGGAACGTCGGCCGCTCCAGCACTCGGGAACCGCGCTGCTTCGTAGCCATCCTTCGCCGTCGCGACGATATCCCCGCCGCTCTCGTGCCACGAAAGCGGATTCCGGCCTTCTGAGGTCGGCCGCACCGCGTAGGCATCCTCGTCGATCTGGAACCGCGACGTCTTGTTGTAGAACGTCCGGTCCCCATTCTCGTCGACGTCCGCAACACAACTGATGGTACTGTAGTCAACTTCCCCGCCGTCGACGTCGTAGATGACCTTCTCACCGCGCTGCGGCCAGTACGTGAATTCGTGGTCGTCGGCCGTGGCGTCCTTACAGGTGAACACGCAGAGACGGTCGCCCTCAATGGCCTTCCGCAGGTTCGTCAGCGTCTGCATCGGCTTCTTAATCGTCGACGTCTCCGCCTCAATCGCAACATCACGCGCTCCCGCGAGCTCATACAGCTCCGGATACTCCTGCTTCAACTCCGCCTCAAGCTCGTGGACGTCCTCGACTGTCTCGGCGTCTGCGAGTGGGTCGATGGGGAGGTCCGCAACCCCGTCCGGCAACTCCTCGCCTTCCTGCGTCGGCAGGTGTGTGAGCGCGCCGAGTCGCGTGAACGCGCGGAACGACTCCTGCAGGATGTACCGATGGTCGTCACCCCCTCCCGACGCGGACGACCCCGTGTCCGCGCTGAACACGCGCGTCCGCCCCTCGGGCGTAAGGCCGACCACGACCTCGCCAGACCGCCGCCCGCGCTTCACCGTCGCCAACTCCTCGAAAACGTTGCTCAACTGCGACTGGTAGCCAGTATCCCCCAACCGCTTCTCGACTTCCTCCGTCGCCAGCGACGCCTCGACCAGCGTCTCCTCGTCCTCGTGCTGGACTTGGGCGGCGTACACGCCCTCCAGAATCGTATCCTCCGGAAGGTCGTCGACGTCGACGCCGTCGCCATCGAGGGCGGCCGCGTCCGGGTTCATGTCGGCGGCCGGCGCCGCGGCAGGGTCGACGGCCTCGTTGTATTCGCCGTACTTGAGCTCGCGCTGAATCTCCGCGTCCGAGAGTGGGTCCGCTCCCCACTGGTCCAGTGAGTCGCGAATCACGTCGCGGACGGCTTCCTCCGACCGCAACGGCGGGTAGGGAGCGAAGTTCTTGAGATTCACCGGTTCGGACTCGCGGCCGCCCTCTAGGGGGATTTTCGTCCACGTCCGGTAGTAGTTCGTGTCCATGAGGTCGCTGGCGCTGTAGCCGTCGAAGCGCCGCATCAGAATCCCCGCATCATCGCCGCCCGGCGTCCGCATCGCGAGTAGTGTGTTGCAGTTGTTCTCCATCGCCCGCATCACGCCCTCGTGGTCCTGCTCAATCTGCCCTGGATACTGCGTGCCGAGCGTGACGGACAGCCACATGGAGCGCGCCCGCACCAGCATATCCTCGATGGCGAGGTTGTCGTTGGCGACCTTCTCGAACTCGTCAACTTGGAGGAAATACGGTTTCGTCTCGCGTTCGGGGTTGCGGTCTTGGCGTTTCTTCGCACTCCACAGATTCCGGAGAACGGACAGCGAAATCATCTGATGGATATCCTCGCTGTCAACCGGAATCCTGACGAGAAGAATCAGGTCGTCGTCGACGATCTGGTCCCAGTCTATCGTCGACTCCCGCCGAGCGATGATTTTCCGAACGATAGCGTTCTCCACCCACGCCTTGATACGCTTCGTGAGCGGGCGGAGGTCGTCGTCGTCCATCTCCGCAATCTCCATCAGGAACTCTCTGAGGTAGGGGTCGTCTACCTCCATCGCGAAGTTCGCGCGCCGCTCGGCGTTCAACAGTACGAAATACATATCGATAACGCTGTATTTCGCGGAGGGGTCGGCGTCGGGGTCAAGCGAGATTTCGGCGTTCCGTCGGAGCATCGCCCGCCCCATCGACTCGGTGACTGCCTGCATGTTCACGCCCCAGTATTCGTCGTTGTCGAAGATCGCGACCAAGTTCTCCAACCGACTCTCGATTTCTTTCTCGCGGCGGGTTTCGTCCTCGATGGCGGGTACATCGAGCATATTGATGCCGATGGTCTTCTCGAACTCCGGCGACCCCGGCTCTAGGAGGATGACGTCATCGAGGCGGTGTTCGGGGAGCTGCTGGAGAAGTTCAATCGTGTCGCCGCTGGCTTTCGGGTCGATGTTGCAGAAGCCGTGGCCGGCGTAGGCGTGCTGGACGGCCTTATTCTGGAGTTGGGTCGTCTTCCCGGCGCCGGTGGTGCCGCTCACCCAGAGGTGGCGGCGGAGTGCGGGGAACCGGACAGGAGCTTCGCGAAAGCCGTTACGGGCGGTGTCGTCGTAGCCAATCCAGAGCGGCCGTTCCGGCTCCTTAGCGGCGCGCTCAAACATCCGGCGGGCCTTCTTCCCGGCGACTGGTCCCTCTCCGCGAGTGTTCGCGACGACTTCGTACTGGCCGGCGCGCTCGACGTCCTCGAATGAGACGGCGTACTGGTCGCCGGTCAACGACTCCTGCTCGGGGTTCGGGCCATTCGGTTCGTGTTGCTGGTTGGCTTCGTACTGGCTGGCGTCACTCTCGTCTTCGTCGGGCTGGTCGACGAACTTCGACTCGCCATCGTCGTCACTACCGAATCCAAACATGGTCAGATACCTCCATCATCAGCGGCCGCATCACCCGCCCAGCCGGCGTCACTACTGGCGCCCTGGTCTGTCCCAACGCCGCTCGTGTTGGCTTCGTCCTTGGTGGCTTCGGCGGCAATCTGGGAGCCGGACTGCGTGGATTTCCACGGAATCTGTGGGACCTCAATCTCTCGGTTCGGGATGTGGGCGAGGCCGGCGACCTCGTCGATGCTGAGAATCATGCCGTGGTCTTGCCATTTCCGCTCGAACATCTGCGCGAGTAGCCGCTGCATCTCCTCGTCAGACGCCTCGACCGGATGGTGGTCCAAGCCCTGCTCGGAGGTGGCGTTGTAGTATTTCGCGAACATGGACGCGATGCCACGGGCGCGCTCGCGGGCCTCACGCGGCTGTGGCGACGCCGCAAGCACGCGGACGTTGACGTGGAAGCCCTGTTCACCACGCTGCTGCTCAACGATTTTCGCGGCCTCCTTGTCCTTGCTGCTGCTGTCGCGTTCCTCGAGGTCACGAATCCCCAGCCAGAACAGCGGGTCCTTGAAGCCGGTGACGCTCCCGGAGCGGAGGCCGGTGGCGACGTCTCCGACTGACTCGCCGTTCGGGCCGTTTTCCGTCCAGTCTTTGGGGGCGGGCTTGAAGATGACTTGGACGACGGCCAGCGAATCATCGAGGGTGAGCATTTCGCCCATGATATCGCTGTAGGGGTCGCCGTGTTCGAAGCCCTCGGCGTTGTGGTGGCGAATCGGGAGGAAGGTGTGGCGTTCTTCGGAGAGGCGAGCGCCGGCGACGTGGTCGCTGGGGCGGAGTTCGGGGAATGCGAGGCCGCTGGTTCGGGGTGTGACTTCGGAGTTGGTGTAGGTGTTGGTGGTGCGGCGTTGGAAGCGGTCGCTGGCGCGCTCGTTGGCGGCGTAGAGTCGGAATTTGAATTCGCCGCGGTCGAACCAGATTTCGAACGCGTGGGCAGGGCTGGCGTTTTCGCCGTCACGGATACGGACGTCGTGGAGAGCTTGGAGAAGGTTGGCGCCGGCGTCGATGCCGTCGTTGTCTTGGTAGGGATGGATTTCGAGAAGTTGCCCGGGGATGCTCTCCAGAGGGACGTTGTACGTGGTTTGGAGGGGGTAGGTGTCGTATTGTTTGGCTTCCCGTGAGTTATCTTGGAAGGGGAATTTCATGCGGTATGAGTGGGTCGCACTGTATTTATGTGTTATCGGATGACTGACCTTTTCCCAGATTTGAGAATAAGAGGCTCTGTTGAAATCCTCAGAGAGTTACAGGTTCGCCCGGTAATCAAACTGGATGGATGCCCTCCCGAAGTCGCAGTTACTCCGGTTCGTTGAGCAAGCGATGCACTTAGCTCAGCGAGCTGTCGCCCGCTACTCCTCGAAATTCTCGAAACGGCGATACACACTCCATCAACACATCGTCTTGCTCTGCCTCAAGGTGCGGAAGAATACGACGTACCGGACGCTCCTTGACGAACTTATCGAGATGCCTCGCATTCGAAGCGCCATCGATCTTGAGGAACTCCCGTCTCCTTCGACGTTGTGTAAGGCGTTCAACCGCCTTGACATGGCTGTTTGGCGGGTTCTCCTCAACCTCTCAGTCACACTTCTCCCGACCAACGGTGTCGTCGGGATCGACGCCTCTGGCTTTGACCGCAGTCACGCCTCGAAGCACTACACGAAGCGAACGAAGTTGACGATTCAGCAGTTGAAAGCCACACTCCTCGTGGACACAAGGTCAAACGCGATTCTCGACGTACACGTAACGACGACACGAAAACACGACTCGAAGATTGCGCCGTCGCTCATCAAGCGGAATACCGGGGAAGTAACGGTTCTCCTCGGCGACAAGGGTTACGATGACCAGAAGATTCGCGCATTAGCCCGTGAAACTGGTGTTCGTCCGCTCATCAAGCACCGCGAGTTCTCGTCTCTTCACAAAGCGTGGAATGCTCGGTTGGATGCCGATCTTTACGCTCAGCGCAGTCAAAACGAGACGGTGAACTCTCGCCTCAAACGCAAGTACGGCGCATTCGTCCGCTCACGGCACTGGTGGAAGCAGTTCCGTGAACTCGTTGTCGGCTGTCTCACTCACAACATCGACAAGGCACTCTGAACGTTAGATATGGACGAAAGGTAGGCACTGTCTAGTTCTGCACCTCCTCGATCGGCGTCTTTCCGTCGAGAGCTTGGTGCGGTCGCTGCCGATTGTAGTAGTGCATGAACTGTTCAAGCCATTCGCATGCACTCGACCGACTGCCCACCCACGAGTTGTGGAAGCGGTCGATCCGCATTTTGAGGGTGTGAAACCACTTTTCGATGAGGTTTCGGTCGGTGTAGTTGACCCGACCGCTCAATCCTAATCGAGCAATGGCAGTCCGATAGCCGAACTGATCGACGAGAAATACGGTATCGGAGAGATCGTATTTCTCGTCGAGTCGATGCAGAAACGCAGCTGCCGGATCGGTGCCATGCCGACCAAATAACGCGACATCGAGAATGAACTTCGTCTCGGTGTCTATTGCAGCGTACAACCAAGACCACTCGCCGTTAATCTTGACAGCGGTCTCGTCAACGGCGACCCGCTTCGGCTGCGCCTCAGGCGGGTTGCAGTCGATGTCAGCGAGCCGATGAACCCAGTTCCAAACAGCTCCGTGAGAGCGTTCAACGCCTAATTCCGCTAATATCGTTGTTGTCTCGCGGAGCGAACAACCGGTTTCGTGGAGGCGGACGGCGAACGCCCTGACGGGCGTCGCCGTCCGCTCATTCTCCCAAGATTCTTCTAAATCCGCCGCATAGCTCTCACTGAGCAGGTCTGCGAGCATCTTTGGACAAGAAACTCAACGGCCTGCTCACTTCTCAAACTGACTCAACTAGACAGTGCCGAAAGGTATATTTTGTCGGCATGGAAATATTATCATATGCAGATAACCAGAAATTCCGTTGCGCGTGGGATTGCTGTTGTCGTTGTCACCGCGTTCCTCGGTGTGTTAGGCTGGTATCTGTTCCAACCCGACTACAGTTGGACGCGGCTCGGATTGTTCGTGGTTCTCGGGGCGCTTTCGGTTGTCGCTACAGCAGGGGTGTGGTACCAGCGAAAGAGGGTCGCTGCGGGCGGGGTTGTAGGATTGCTCTTATTGACCGTCACATTGGCTGGCACGCTCTGGATGTTCCTCCTCCCCGTTATCGTCGTGCTTGTCATTGCAACCGCCCTCATGTCGAACAACGGCCGGACAAATACCCCCTCCATCGGGTGAGGAACACCCCGTATCAACTATGGGGAATAGAAACGTACGAGCTGGTCATTCTGCAAACCCACTAACTGAGACAGAAGCAGTTCTAACTAACGGTTGTTTCAACTGGAAAGGTGTCGAACCAATAGGATTTCAACAGAGCCGAATAAGACGTGTTGCGCCCGCTGACTTAACCAACACAAGACGACTCTACACCCGGTCTGTTGGTTAACAGTAGTTACCAATACGGTTTTATTCAAAGCGAGGGCTGAAACAGCCAGTCAGTACAGGTTATGGTGTGGCTACTCAACCGGGCACGAAGATATTTGTCTGGTGGTTTCCATGTGGTCATCAATGGACAAAGAGTCGATAGCAGGAGCAACTCCTCTTGTTGAGAGGAAGCTTGCTAATCAACGAGAAAAGAACAAAACGGGGCTCGTCAAGGCAGTTCTAGCTTCAAAAGATACCCCATCAACAGTCACACCTGACATCGTCTCTGATTTAGTTGATGAGGAGTTTGGGGTAAGTCTGGATGACGGGGAAACAGACATAAACGCGGGGTCAATTCTTGAGTCTCTTGAGAGAGAGGACGTAGTGAGACAAAATCAAGACGGAAATTATGAGGTTACTGAAATCCCAGAGACCAGCTCTTTTAACAGCCTGATTGACCCTGTATGGGAAGAATTCAAAGTCCAACTACAGGAAGAACCCGGTAAGGATTTGGACATATATTATATAAACAACGATATAGAGGAGGCATTTTATGCTTTCTTTGAAAACTACCTCGAATTCCTCATAGAATCCTCTGCAGAGCTTGCCGAATTCGAGACAGACACGATGTATCTAGAAGACATAGAGTCCATAATAAAAGAAACATCTGAATCACATGCAGTACGCAGTAATGATCTATTCAAAGAACAGATCTCAAAATATCTTGAAGAACCAAGCGATAATCTCTTAGATCTGGTCAATAACTTCTATATGACTGCTATAAATATTGACCTTTTGTCGAGAGAGGAAGAGTTGGATTTCGGTGAGATCCCCGGTAGCGGGAAAAAGTTGGTTTTGGATACGAACGTCCTTGTTGCGCTTCTTTGTAAGACCGATAATGCGCATCCGCTAGCGAAATCCGTCTGTAAACGTTCCTCTGAAATCGGGTTTGATCTGGTCTACACCTCAAACACACGGGATGAGCTCAATCGTTTCATCCATGGCTCAAAGCAGGAGATGGATGGATTCCATAGCGGCGATAAGGAGTTTAACGCGATTCGTTCACAATTTGTCCACGATTACTTTAAAAGGGATAACATTACGTGGAATGAATACATAGCAGAGATTTCCGACTGGCCGAGATTGGTTGATCTACGGTGGGGGATTACTGAACTTGAGGAAACGCCAGAAACAGATAGTGAGGTATTCGAGTTCGCCCGAGATACCCTGAGACAATTAGACAAAACACAAGAAGAAAAACTCCGTGAAAGTGAGAAAAATAAAATCAACCACGACGCAAATATACTTAGTATAACGAAGTCGTTACGGGAAAGGGAAAGTGAGAAAGTAGACCTTGGGCCTTACCTGCTTACCCTTCACAATAAGATCACGACGATAAGCGAGATTGGGAAGGGGAATTACTGGGACGAAAGAATCTCGCTTCAGCTGCGGACTTGGTTAAACTACTTAGCTACTTTCACCCCATCAGATATCTCAGACATGCGGCCAAAGGAAGTCGCTACTGCCATTATTGAGGGTTCTAAGTCTGAAGAGCCGGAAATCGACATATCAAATTACTCCCGAATTGTCGCACCAAAAGCAGGATTAGAATCACGTGAAGAAGATCTGCTTGCAGACTACTTTGTAAACCATCCGCTCTCGCGTGAAATGGAGAAAGCACTAGAGCGGAATCGGGGGGATCGTGCTGAAGAATTAGCGAAGGAGATGCTGGAGGATGAAGAACGGCTTGAGAGGTTTAGGAAACTGAAAGACCAAGAAGAGAGGGTAGAAAACCTCCAGGACAGTCTCAGCGAGTTACGTCAGGACTGGGAAACCGAAAAGGAGAAACGAGAAGAACTGGAGAAAATATTGGAGAACCAATCAAAAATAGAGATCCATGTGTCTGCTTCCGCGACGGCTAGTGCTTCAGCTCAAAATGAGGTGGCTGATCTCAATGAAGAGATTAACGAATTTATTGAGCTTCTTGATACGCGTCTCCCAGAGGGTTATGAAGATTCAGACCTTCCCTCTCCACCAGATGATGAAGCGTCTATAGAGGAAACTGAAGAGTGGCTGAGAGAGCTGAAAGTTTCAATAGCATCCACAGGTGCTGTTTCGGCGCTTGAACCATATGCTGGAGACTTAGTTGATACAGCTTCAAGTCTAATTTAATTGTTCCCCCCCTAATCATGATTGAGGAGAGTATCGACAATAGGTTTGCATACCTACTTACCGATTCAGCCGTTCCATTTTCACGCACCTCTCTGAGTAAAGAATTCGCGCTAGCAACTACTGTTAAGACAGGGCGGCACGCGCTTCCATCTCGCGAGCGGACCAGAACGCTGCGACCCCATTCCTCGTCGGTACGTACTGCTGGGCCGTTCCCTCACCGTCGAACTGCCGCAGATACCCGTACTCCTGTAGTTCGCTGAGCGCGCGATAAATCGTCTGCTGGCTCGACGGCTGGCCCAACCGCTCGACCCGACTGACAACCTTGACTCCGGACGGTGCGGTTCCGTCATCGACGAGCTGGAGGACCGCAACGAACGTGTCGCGTTGGGGCGCGGACAGCATCTGGAACGCCGGAAGGACAGCCCGCGGACTGACGGGCAGTTCTGGGTACGACTGCGTCTCCCCCGACACTTGTATCGACCCACGGTGGTGGCGTAAACTTTCTGAGGACATCGCGAATCACCTGTGTTACCGGCTGTTCGGTGTGGCGTCCGGCTCAATCCAGACGTCGGCGGCTTTCAACCGGTGCTCGAACTGTTCGAGGTCCGTGCGAAGCTCTTCGAGAAGAGCGTCAAGGTCGTCCGTCCAGTCCTTCCCTTCAACTTGCGCGTCTGCGAGAAGCGTGCTGAGCGTCGTATCACCCACTTCGCGGAGGCGTTCACAGAGCTGTTCGAGGTCACCGTACTCCTCGATGAGTGCCGCTGCGAGCGTGTCGTTCACGCCGTCGACGCGCTTGAGAAGGGATTTGTCCGTGTGGAAGGTTGCGTCGTCGCCGGTGCCACGGATGACGCCGAGGCGGACGTCGACGACTTCCCGGCCGGGTTTGGTGTGTTGGGCGGCGAGGTCGGCAACGTCGTCGGCGTCGTAGGCGTTGAGGATCTGCTGGCGTGTCTCCTTGTTGTGGATGTTCAATTCGTAGACGACGTTTTGGGGGCTTTTGCGGTGGGTGGTTAGTCGGACGGGCGTTTCAGGACGGGCGGTGGTTTTGGCGTTGGTTGCCATATGTCAATATCTCGTCGCTAAAGGTATATAATTTCCGGCATAATGGAAATACAGCCCTATATTCCGGAAAAATTCTTGCATACGGGAAACATCGGACAGTATATGGGCATTGGTAGCGAACCAAGCGGACACATGGACCGGCGGGCGTTACTCACCGACCGCGAACGCGAAGTCCTCCGCGGCGACGCAACCGACGTTGAAAACCCCAAGGAGTACCGGAGTAAAATCCGCAGCCGACTCAAAAAACGACTCGACCAACTCGAAACCGATATCGACCTCCTCGACACTCACGAACCAGAACTCGCAGCCGACCTCTACGACCGCGTCTGTAGCGACCAAGAACGCCGCCTCGCACACCTCGAACGCGAAGTAGCGGAACTCCGGGAAGAAATCCGTAACAACGACTGACGCACGTCCAGAGGCCTTCTACGGTGGCGCTATCGGATGCCTTCCCACGGCGGCCAGATATCTAAATCCAGCATCTGGTCGAACATATATACGGGCAGCCAGAGTAGTAGCGTCGCCAACACTAACCGAAACAGCACCCACAGATTCCCGCCGAACGACGACGGCGCAGTAAACGACGCCGACGACGACGTATACGCGGGGTTGCGCTTCCAGAACGACGCCGGCTCATACCGCGCACGCAACCGGTTTTCTGTCCGCTCAACCGTGATAATCGCTGTTCCTGCTGCATTCGTCTCCACTGGCGTCCCCGCGACGATCACGCGGCCATCGTAGCCCGCCGTCATCACCGGCCGGCCCTGCTCGTCGGATAACTCAACCCGTACACGGAGCGTCGACGACGTCGCATTGATGACCTCCGCATCCAACGTCGTTTCTCGCGTCTCCACAGTCGTATAGAACGATGGACTCAATTCCCGCGACGTCCCCGCCACCAGCCCCCGAACTTTCACCGTCTTGGGCGCAAACTCCGGGTGGCGGACCGCAAGCTGCGAAGAGACGTTATATGACTGGTTCGCCATGTCGACGTTCACTGACGCCGGCAGCTTCGGGACGGGACGCTGCTCGCCCTGCGTCTCTAACAGCTCACCCTCCGGCAGGCTGAACCCAGCCTCGTATGTCCTGAGTTCTGCCTGACTCGTCGATGGATACGCGTACACCTGCAACGGCTGAGCCGGCGACGACACTGTCTCCGTCCCGTCCGGGTTCGTCTTCGTGAGTGAGTCCCAGTCCGTGTTGCGCCCGCTGTAGAACTGCCATACACCGTTTGCGGTATCGTTCCCCGGCAGTGAGAGGCCCGCCCACGGGTGATTTTGCTTCGTGACAACACCCATATCGCCGTCTGGATACTGAGTCACGTACCCCGTCGACAGGAGACTATACTGTTCGACGAGCCGAGTGTCCTCGACGGTGACCGACTCGTCGATCTCCTCGGTTTCAGTCTCCCAGTGGCAGCGTCCGTTATCGCTACAGACCTCCGTCTTCGTGGTCTTCGTCACGTCAATCTGGATTCGGGCTTCAACACCAACTGAGTGCGGGCCGGACTGCAGGTCACTGTAGTTGATTTGCACCGTCTGACTCGGCGCTGTGGTCCCGATAGTCCGCGCTCCCGAAACCGCGCGCGTCGACTCGATCTCTGCGCTATTCAAGTCATAGAAGACGCGAACGCTCCCAGTCGTGTCGTCTTCGGGGAGGTCGACGCGGTAGTCGGTTGTGGCGAGAATCGCCCCCTCACTCGGCACGTACAACGGCTGGCGACTCTCACTCACGAACGCTCGCGTACTCGGCTGAATCGCGAACAACCGCGTGTAGGCGTCCGTAATCCAGCCGCGGTCACTCGATGTCGTCTCCGTCCCCTCCGGGTAGACGGACGTCTTCGTGCCCGTCTCAGGGAACTCTTTGAGGTCGTGGTGGTTCCACTGTTGGACTGCCCGAGGTGGCTCCGAGTACGGAATATCGGTGCCGTTTGCGAGCGCGCGAATCGCCGTCTCGTTCAACGAGATATTCCCGTCGGCGTCATGCGACCACAGCGGGTAGAACTCGCTGGCGTTCAACCCATGGTCGGGCTCTTCCGGCGGGTCCGCTGCGACAGGGGTAGCGACGAGACAAACGACGGCAAGAATCAGACAGACTCCGGCCACCGCTGCAACGCGACTACTCGCCATCGCCGTCGCTTTCATCTCGGTGAATGTCCGTGAATAAATCCTTCAGTTGGTCCTCCGATTCACCCCCAGCACCCTCGCTACTGTCTTCGTCGTCTGCGAGGTCTAACGCGTCAGAGACGATTTTATCAAGATTCGGGCCGGAGCGCCGTATCTCGTCTTGGTCAACAATCACTTCCTTCCCGTCCTCGCCAACCGCTCGAATCTCCGGCACCAGCTTCTCCGGCTTCACCTCCACCTCCACCTCATCACTATACTTCGCTAGCAGTTGCTCGCGAATCTCCCGTACCTCCTCAGGCACCACCTCGTCGTCGTTCATCCCCGGAAGTGCAGCGCGAATATCCTCGTCCGGGTCAAGGTCAACAACAGCCGCTTCCTTCGGATTCGCGCTGATATGAACCGGATACCAGCCCTCGTCCGCCACGCCGAACGCCGCCTCCGAGTACCCGCGCTCCTCGTCGCCCGGCGTGGCCGTCCGCACGAACTGGGCTTCCGTCTCACTCATCCCAACCTTTCCGGCGACCTCGTCGTCCAACCCCTCCGTGTGGAAGAACAGCTTGTGGTCGCACTGGTCGGCAATCGCTTCGGCTTCCTCGTGCTGGAAGAACTCGTCGACGGTCTGCGTGATAAACTGAATACTGAGGTCGTAGTGCCGCGAGTGCCGCACCGCCTGCTCCAAGAATTCCAGGGCGGCCTTATCCCGCATGATGTAGCGCGCCTCGTCAATCGCGAAAATCACCTCCTTGTCCGTCTGCTTCGCCCGCTCGTAGACCGCAGAGAACAGGAGATTCATCATCAATCCGAGGCCGCCGCGGGACTCCTGCTGCTGGAGGTCCAACCACACCACGTCCTCGTCCCCGATATCGAAGTCCGAGGATTCACCGAGGTTCGCTAGCGCCCCGCCCTCAAGGAACGGTTCCATCGCGAGCAACAGTTCTGCGGCCCGCCGCCGCTCCTCCTCAGTCACTTCCTGCGCGGCGTTCAGGACCTCCTCGATGGCGGTTTCGTCGTCGATGATGTCTTGGATGATGGAGTGTTCCTCGACGTCGGTCACCATCTCCAAAAGAATCGGGATGACGTCCTCGCGGATCGTCGGAGACTGGCGGGCGTGCGTGTCGGGGTCGTCGAGGTCGATGCCTCGCTCGTGATAGGCGGTCCGGAGTGCGCGCTGGAGCGTCGTCCACTTCTCGCCCAGCTCCTCGCCGCGCATATCGAAGAACGACTCGAAGAAGGATTTGAGGTCCTTCATCTTCGCCGTCCCCGGATTCACCTGTGGGTTGTCCTTGACGCTCTCCGGCGGCTCTTTAATCTCTAAGGGGTTGAGTGCGAAGTCGCCGCCGACGACGATCTGCTGGCCGTCTAACGCACTATTGAGGCCGGCGAACCCACGGAGCGGGTCCAGCATGATGACAATCGTGTCGTCGTCGTAGAGTTTGTGCCGGAGCAAATGGAGCTTCGTGGAGAAGGATTTCCCGGCGCCGATGTTCCCGATGGTGAGCATATTGTACCCGCGGTCGTGGGTGAACCGGTCGTAGATAACCGGGCTGGAGTTCTCCGCGTGGATGCCGATGGGAATCCCTTCGTCCTGAATGAGTGTCCCGCTGCTGAACGGGAGCATCGCCCCGATTGCCCCGCCCATCATCGAGTGCTTCTTCTCGAGCTCGTCTTTTGCGATAGGCGACGTCGACCGTAGGGTTCGCTCTTGGTCTTTCGTTTTCAGGATGGGGCGGAGGCCGTTCTCTTGTAGTGTGTCCTCGAATTGGTCGCTGACGCGGTCTAGTTCGGCTTTGTTGTCTGCGGCGACCGTGACGTACATCGAAACGTCGACAAACTCCGCGTTAGTATCACGGATCGCGTCCCGCATCGACTGATAGTCCTGGAGCTTCCGTTCAACGTCACGGGCTTCGATAGTCTGGCCGTCGTCGGCAAGCAGTTCGTATTCAGATTCCAGTTCCCGAATCCGCTCTTTCAAGTCCTCAAGCGCGTGCGGGGAATCAAGCGGGTCGATGTGGAGTGCAATATCAAAATCGAATCCGGGCTGGCTGAATAGGCCATGGAATTGGCCGTCTGAGACGCTATCCGGCCAGCCATCAACGAAGTACGAACGCGTGAAGTGGTCGTCGATACGGAGGTGTTCGTAGTAGTCTTCGTCTTCGCGGATGTGGCGTGGAGCCATCCCTGAGAGTTGGCGTTCCCCGCGGCCATCGAGAACTTGCATCTCACCGTCTCTGACCGCCTCGGCATCGGTAACCGAGGTATCGCTGTCCGCGTGCTTGTTGCTCTGCTCGTCGGCCTGTTCGTTGGTTGTCGACGACGCCGTCGTTTCACTGGCTTGCTGGGCTGGTTCTCGGTCTACGGTTGCGTCTACGGGTGTGTTGTGGTCGTCGACGAATGTCTGGTTGGACGAAACGAGGCCGGCTTTCTTCGCGATGACTGCAACCACCCCCAGAAGCACGATGACTGTGATGATGCCTCCTGCGAGGAGAATCGGGCTGGTGGGGCCGACGACCGGGAGCGATACAGCGACAACAGTGGTTACGGCGGTATGACTGGGCATTAGTTCGTGGTTTGGGTGGATGACTGGTCACGGATGGTGATGCCGTTGGTCTGAAGCTGGTCCTGTTGGTCGACGTCCTCGCGCTGGTAGGCGTGAGCGATGAGTTCCGCGTGCTCGACCGCGTCGACGCGGGTGGCGTCGATGTCCGTGATTTCGCGGAAGTGGCCGCGAATCATCGCGAGTCGGTCGTATAGCGTCTCCCGCTGGCGGCCACGCAATACTGCCTCTGGCGCGTCTTCTTCGTCGTTAGTGCTGATGAGCCGGCCGAGAAGCGGCCACTCTGCGAGTTGTTCTTTGAATCCGGCTGTCCGCCGCGAAGATTCGACTTCTTCGGGGCTGACCGGGACTATGACGTAGAATTCCGTGATGCGCGTGCCGCGTTTTTCGAGTTCGTCTGGATACCACGCTAAGAATTCGTGAAGTAGGGTTTTGAGGACGGGTTCGTTCCGAACGTCGTCGTCGCTGCGGCGGTCGTGGTAGGGCTGTAGGAACGCGTTTGTGTCGAAGTCGCGGGAGGTGCGGTAGATTTGGGTTGGGAAGTCGAGTGTGTTGATTGTGGAGCCGAGTTGGGTGACGGTACGGCTCCAGTTGTCGGGTGTCGACAGCGAGAGGTTTGCCGGGTCGATTTGGACGGCGCCAACGAGCGTGCCGTCAGTGAGTTCGACGTAGCCGGTGTCGCCACGTTGGTTAGTGCCGGGTTGGACGCGTTCGACGTCAAGAACGTCCTGTGTGCGCTGGTTGGTAGCGAAGATGGCCTGTGTCGTCGTCTGTTCCACCTCGTCTGTCTGGGTGCGTTGGACGTGGTCGTGGTGGAAGGTGAGGTGTTCGTATGTGGATTGGCGGGCGAGGTGGGCGGCGTGGAGTTTCACCCATTCGGTGGACTTGTAGTGGTCTGGCGTGGTAGCGAGCCCGACCACGCCGGCGAGGAAGGCGAGGACGCCGAGGAGGACGCCCTGGAGGCGGATGACTGGTGGAGCTATGGCGAGGGTGAAGATACAGATCGCGATGCCGGGGCCGACGAGCATGGCGTCGTCTAGCGTGTACCCTCGGATGAGGCTCATCGAGTCGTCAGCTTGCTGTGGGATACGACGTTGAGCGCGCTTCATGGCCGTGAGTCAGGGGTATCCGGGTCGCGTTTCGGTGACGACGGCCGGTCACCGTGCGATTGCGTCGCGTCGTCCCTGTAGAGGGTGCCAAAGAAATCATCGTCGACGTCGGCGTCTTCGATGAGCTCTGGTTGCGTTTCCTGCGCGTCGGTGAGCAGGTGTTTGATGGCGTCGTCGGTCTGAACTTTCGTTACTGCATCCAGAATTTCGAGGTATCTGGCACCAAACTCGATGATTTCTCGCCATGTGGCGTCGTGGTCGCGTTTGACGTTGCGGACGGTCTCGAAGCGGGTTGAATCGTAGAACCGGGCGTGGACGTAGTTTGTGTCGCTGGTGGAATCTGAGGACATTGGCGTCTATGGAGTGTGCGGTGGTTAGAAGGCGGTTAGCGGGTGGTTACGCTCCGACGCCGGTCCATCTGGTGATGAGGGACGTGATGCCCATGAGCATACCGAGCCCCCAGCCGTACATGAGCGAACTCCGGATGTTCTCTTTGTATTCTTTCTTTTTACCGGATTTGTTGGTGCCAGAGGCTTTCATCATGTTGAAGCCGGCGTTGAGGGTGCCGACGGCGGGTCCGATGCCGGTGAGCCATGCGGTGGCGTTTTCGACGGTGGTCATGATGGGTTGGGAGGAGTCTTGGGCGGCTGCTGGGCTGACGAAGATGGTGAACGTAAGGGCAGCGACCCAGATGGCCGTGAGTCTGCGGTGCGTGAGTTGGTTGGCTGCGTGGGTGTAGAAAGTGCGGAGTTTGGTTTTGACGGGGTGTGCGTCTTGGTTGGTGGTTGGCATGAGGTGTTGGGTGAGAGAGATGGTTTTGGTTTATTGGTTTCGGCGTGCCCTACCGTGGTTATTCTCAAATTTGAGAATAGATTTATGGACTGAATTAGTGAATCTAATATAGGAGGTTATCATACTGTCAGTTACGCGGCTATGCGAGCGCAACTCGGCACCACCTCGCTGTCGACCAATACTTGCCCCCCAAAACCGATAGAAACAGCCGCCAGATTACGCGTCGTCAGCCGCGTCCCGCTCCCCACGCAAGTATTCACGACCACGCTCCGTAATCTCAATAAGAGTCGTGTTTTCGCCCTTCGGCCGACGGATGTAGTCACGATCTTCGAGCTCTTCCAACGCGCGATAAACACTGCTCCGATGCGGAGCATCGTCGGACAACTCGTTAAGCGCGTGTACGATGGCGTTGGGGCTAATCGCGATTCCGACGTCATCGAGCAATTCAAGAACGGGGTCTGTGGCTTTATTCATCCACTTCCCCCGTTTTCGCCGTGCCATCGTGCGTACGTTCCGCGGACCAGTCTAAATTGCACCGATTGGGCCGATGGTAGGAACCACAAGGTCGCATATTGAAACAGTATCGTGCCAAGATTTAATAGGTTACGACCATGTCTACGAAATAATCCATGCGCTCGGCTCAGAACCTGAGTCCACTCACGAAAAACGCCCGGACTCCCGCCATACCGGGAGCCGAGCGTATGGCCCACTAACGCATGATAGCCATCGACAACAACCGGGTTAAAATCACCGGCGTGACCGCGACACGAGATACGCCCGCACCGCAGGGCCTCCTACAACACCACGGTGCGAGCGCGATAGCGCACAATCACACTCACACCGCTAGCCACCCACCGCAGACAATCACCGAGCCCAGTCAGGGCAGTCCCAACGGCCGTAATGGCGCTGGAGGTGGTGTCCGTAGCGGCAGTGGTGGAGCTGGTGCAGGAGGTGATTGGCGTGTCTAGTTCTGCCGTCCATCCTCATAATCGTATTGGGTGCTGCCCCAACTGTGGTGTGCGTCTGACAGGACTCCAGATGCACCCCACCGGAAATATCACTGCCGCCCCCTGTGGCTGCTCAATCGGCTATACTCGCGCTCACAAGCTCACGGTAGGGGGTGGAGCCTAATGTCGGGAGCCACCGCTTATCCAAATAAGCCGACACGAACCTGCCAGACCTGCCATCTCGTCACACGGCGTTCCCGACTCCTCCCCACCGAAGACGGGTATCTTGTTTGCCCGCGCTGTCAGACCCCCATCGAGATCTACGCCGGCCTCGACCTCATCGACCCAACGAGCTACGTCCTCAAAGTCCGGTCAAACAGCGGGAGTGCCGGGAGCTACCATCTCCCGAGCTTTGTCAACCCCCTCAAGCCCCGCTGCAATATCACCAACCAGCGCAACGTCACCTACACACCTATCGCTCCCGACGTCGTCCCCGACCGCTACTCGCTCTGCGAGAACTGCGCAACTCTCCATCCCAAGAAGGATGCACCGTCTCAGCCATCTGAGACGGAGCCTCCGCAACCCACAGTCGCCACGGACCTCTCGACGACCGTCTGGTTCACTAGCACGGGTGACGCCTACCACGCTGATGCTGGCGGTATGCCTGCTTGTCCTGACGTCATCCCGAACGCAGATGAACACACGCTCCGGGAAGCTCGCGCCCAAGATAAGCGCGCGTGCGAGCAGTGTAACCCCGACCAGTACCCGGAGACAGACTCAGACCACGATTCAAACGCGAGTCCGAATAGAGCGACCTCAAAAGCCGATACCCGACCGACGAAACTGGGTGATTTCGCATGACGGAGCAATCACAGAAACAAGCCAATCGAGACGGCCTCACGCGGTACCTCGGGGATGACTTCGACCCCGGCGACGTCGACGAGCTCGCTCGGTCGAAGTGCGACCACTGTGGTCGGCAGGCGGCGACCGGCGCGCATGGGTGCTGTCGGTGGTGCCGCGACTACCTCCACGGCGTTGCAGTCGGTAGCCGGGGTGACCAGCCGTGAGCGCGCGCAGTTGTAGTGGTTATCGTCACTCGCGAACGCCGAAGAAACAACCAACAACGGACCAATACCGCCCGAAAGCGTCCGACAAGCGTTTATTACCCTTGAGTGTTAAGCGGACTCTATCAGGTGACCGATACCAGAAGCTAGGACACATCAATTACCGCGACACCACGGCCCTGAAGCCCACGAACGCGGTGGCACGCGTTCGCGGGATGCGGGCCGTGGTGCCGAAGAACCACCACGAATGCGTGGTTCTTCTTTCGCGGGCAATCGGTAAAATCGTTTCGCCCCTTCACCAGCGACGCGTATCTGCTGGAATCGGGCGCAACACGCACTGAAACCCCGGTAGCCCCACAAATGCGTAGTCAGCCCCACCACGAACAGACGCCCTGCGTCCCCCAGCCGGAGGTCCGCCGATGACCAACCACGTCATCGCGTGCTCCGAGTACAGCGGGTCCTGCATCGTCGAAGATAACTTCGAAGAGGTGACCCGATGAGCCAGACACCCGGCTTGACGTGGAGCCAACAGGCTCCCCTCACCGCGGACGTCGAACTCGACGACCCGCCCGTGTCCCGCCCGGAGCTCTGGCGCCGCATCGTCGTCCCCGAGGCCTTCTGGTCCGCCCTTGATGATGCGCTGCAGGCGTTCGTCGAGGACGCCTCAGACACGTGGGAGCTGAATGAAACCCTGCGAGCGGCGACGACACCGGAGTTCGCAGATGCTGCGACTCAGTACGTTACGGCAACGGCTAGTGATGAGCGTGGAGCAGAGAAGGAGCGAGAGTTTCGCCGGCAGGCTCGAAATCTCGGCGGCTACGGCGTAGACACGTCCCTTGAGGACGTGCGGGACGGGCCGCTGGCGTTACTCCAAGCTGCCGACGTCGTTCCAGACGTCGTCCTCAACATCGACGCTGACTGGCTGGACGGCGTGACGAGTACGCAGCTGCGTCGGTGGCTGTCGTTCCTCCCAGTGCTCGCGACCGGCTGTGCCGTCCGCGTGGTCGTCTCGCCCATCGCAGCCCGCCGGCTCGTCCGGAGCCACGCCGGGAAGCTGCCGGCGGACAGCGTTCAGCAACTCGCACAGCCGTCCGGTAGCGCGTGCGACCACGCGCGCGTTGGCGACCGGACGCCACTCCCCGGCGACCGCGAGCTCGCGCGCGACGCCCTCGATGCGCTGGACCGTGATGGGCCGCTGCTAGCTGTGCTGCGGGTGCTGGCGACGACGGCCGACCAGATGCTTACGTACGACGCGCTTGACCGCCACGTGCTCCTCGAGGACGCGCCACGGGCGACGTGGCGCTCACGTCTCTCACGGCTCCGCGATCTCGGCGTGGTCGACCGCCAAGAGTGGGCGGGCGTCGCCCATCATCGTCTAACGACCGCTGGTCTGCTTGTTGTCCAGGAGGACGCAGAGGAGCGCGGTGAGGAGCCACCAACTCTCGGTAGCGGTTGGGAGACCGAACACACCGAACAGACACCTGAGCCGCATAGCACGGCAACTGACGCTGCTGGCGCCGATGGCGCGCGCGAGGAACGCGTGCGCCGTGGTGACGACGGTGCGGACGAGGCGTTGTCCGGCCGTTCGGTACCCCCCAAATCTTCCAGCGAGGGCCGTGTACCCATACGCGGGCAAGACTGCCCCCGGGACGCCGAGGGCCGGGACGCGGCGGCTGAGGGGCGTGAGGTCGCCGAGAGTGGCCGCGAGACGGGCCGCCCCGGAAAGGAGGGCCGGATGCGACCTGATCGCCACGCCGCGCTCTACTCGGTCACGAACGGCGCCGACGTCGTCACCTGTAACCGGCCGGTAGACAGCGTGAGCGGTCGCCGCACCCGGTATGATGAGGACCGCGAGGAGGTCTCGGTCTCGGTGGACTACTCCGACGACGTGGCGGTGCTGGCGGTGCGGCTGTGCGCCGCGTTGACCGAGGGAGATGCCTGGAATTCCGCACTGTCACAGGAACGTCTCGACGGTGCTGGCGGGGACTTAGCCGGCCTCGTGACGTCGAATCCGTACATTCTACGGAAGGGTCGCTGCCTCGGGTACTTGGCGAACGAGGACGCGAACGGCCACGACTTCCGGGAACGCCTTCACAAGGAGCGGCGGGCACTGCTCGCGATGCTCGATGATCTCCGCGGTGAGGACGGCGAGTTTCGGGCGGACATCGCCAGTGAGGTCGCCCGGCGAGCACATGGACTGCTCGGAACGCTCGCCCAGCTCTACGACCTCCTCGGCATCGACATCGTTCGCGAGATTCGCGTCAAGAACTACCGTCGCGACGTCCACGACCGCCGCCGGATTCTCGTAAAATTCCTTTCGTCGGCCATTCCGAAATCGGCGCGCTACGGCCATTACTCGGCGTATCGCGTCCTCTACGAGCCGCGGAGTGAGAAGCGGTGCAACGACAACACGCTCGGCCAGCCGGACACCAGAGGCGACGAAACGGGCGAACACATTGGGTCGTGGGTCATCTCGGGACCGGGCGCCGACGACTTGCGTCCCGACCTCGAAGGGTGTGCCGGTCGGGAGTACGACCTCCAGGAGGATGCCGAGAACTTCGCGGCGTTCGAGGTGCCAGTCGTCGTCGAGGACGGCTGGCGGCGGGACGCCATCGCAACGGCGGTGAACCGCGTCGGTGTCGGGAAGAATCTCGAAGGGACACGGGCCACGATTTCGACGCTGGCCGCGCTCTTGGGGAGCGTCCATGACGTCGCGGCGGCGATCTGGGGGCTCGGCGCCGAGGACGAGTTCCGTGAGATAGACCTCGCGGAGCTGCGTCCAGCGCTCGGCCGGCTGCCGGCGGACCGAATCCTTCCCGGTGTCGGCGGCAGCACAGTCTCCCGAGTGGTCGCGGCGCTGCTGGCGGTGGACGAGCCGTTATCGGCGTCGATGCTGGCGGAGCGGGCAGATGTCTCGACACAGAGTCTTCGCGATAATCGGGACGTCCTGGAGGCGGTCGGCCTCGTCGACGTCACCGAGCAGGGTGCGGGTCGCGCCTCGCTGTGGCGGTTCCGGCTGCCGTTCAAGAGCGAACGCTTCGATGACGTACCAGAACGGGAGCCCGAGGAGTACCCCGGCGAGGGGTCGGTGCTGCGGCCCTCGGCGCTCCTGCAGGAGCGTGACCCCCGTGTGTCGGAAGCGGTGCTTGCGGTTTTAGAGGGTCCGTTAGTGGCGCTTGGCGTGGATGTCTACGATAGCGAAGAGTGGCAGGACCTCGTTACGGACTACCGGCTGGACTCTCTCGCAGCGGAGCAGCTGGCAGACCGTTGGCCGTGGGTCCGGCCGTGGATGGATGTGATAGCGGCGCTGCTCGGCTGGGATTGCAAGCTGTTCACGAACGGATGGTTGGAGACGTCGTCGGCGGAGGTCCGCTTCGGGGCGGCACCGCGAGCAGACCAGACGACGCTACGGAAGGCAGCGGACTGATGCCGAGAGGAAGGACGCGAAAGTCCGTGTGGATAGTGGGGGTGTGCTCTCGATGGCCGGCGTTAGAGGTCGCGGGGCTGGACGGTCTTGCGGTCGTTGGCCTCGGCGCGTTCGGCAGCGTCGGCGAGCAGGCTGGCGACCTCCTCGTTGAGGGCGTCGTAGAAGTCGGCCGCGACGTTGTAGTCCTCGATTTCGTCCTTGACGGCTGCTTTGACGATTAGGTCAGACATTGCACCCGGGGGGTTCTCCGGCTCCCTATATAAAAGTTCGAAGTTGCTCTCCCCGGGAATGTCAAGCGTCGTACTGGCTGGAATATCGGTGGTATCTTATTGAATGTGTAAAAAGTCGTGAATTGGACGGATGTACGACCTCACCGGATTCCAGCGCGACCTGTTGTACGTAATTGCTGACTTCGAGGAACCGCACGGCCTCGCCATCAAAGACAAAATTCAGGACTACTACGGGAAAGAAATCAACCACGGACGGCTGTACCCGAACCTCGACGACCTCGTGGACAAAGCCCTCGTGGAGAAAGGCGAACTGGACAGGCGAACGAACTCCTACACGCTGACGGAGCGCGGGCGCCGCGAGCTCGCTGCGCGGCGCGAGTGGGAAGACCAGTACGTCGACGTCGGCGAGTAGGGTCCGCGAGAACTTGATTTGAGCGTTTTTCGGTTGGAGAGCGTTGTTACTACGTGTTTTTGAAACGGGGATTGTTTTGCGAGGGTTTCCCCTCGGTGAGAGACCCAAACAATCCATGCGAGTTTTGGCGGCGATGACGAGTAAGGATTATGGACGAATTATGACCTATCAGTGTTCCAATAGGTTTAAGGGGTAGGAGCCATTAGGAATAGATGGGTCGTGAGAGACCCAAACCATCCGCCTGAATGGTTGGTGAAGTGGGCTGAAGTCCTCGCGGCGCTGTCCGCGGCGGCTTGGGCCACCTACCAACTCATTCGGGCCGCGCTCGCATAACTCGGGGCGGAAGCCCCGAACCACCCCCTACGCGGGGGTTAGAGCGCACAAACCACCCCACATATGACCGAAACGACCATCGCCGGCATCGACCGTGAGAGGGCAGGGAGCCTGTCGCTCGTGCTGTCCGTCGCGGTACTGGTGAGCCTCGAATACGTGCAACCAAAGATTACGGACGCCGGCTACCAGCTCGCCGGGCTCGTCGTCCACGCCCTCGTTGCGCTGCTCGCAGTCGCGCTTGCCGTCGCGGACCTCCTCGACTGAGGCGAGCCCGGCACTCCCGCCGACGTCCTTCTCCCATCCGTTCACCGCGAGTAGACCGCCCTCCGTCGCTAACCAACAAATCTAATTCGAAGGCGGCTCTGTTGGTTAGCATGACCGACGCTAGCGCCGTCGACGACCACCGCCTCGAAATCGACGAGGACGCGTGCCTCGCGCTCACCGGGAGCGCCGACCAGTGCGGCAACGGCCTCGACACGGACGCCGCCGACGCCAGCGCCGGCCTCTGCGGCATCCACGCCGACACCGACGCCGTCCGCGTCACAGACTTCGACGCTCCGGCGTGGGCCGGCCTCCTCAACGAGTTTACCGACCTGTTCCGGGACAACACCACAGCGTACGCTCTCGCGACGCTCTCACCCGATATCGAAGACGTCTGGGACACCCTTACTGGCGTTCAAGAGCTCACGATTGGCCCGCTGGAGTTCAGCGTCTCCCAGGTCTGTGGGCTTGCTCGCGACCTCGCTGCTCACCCGGACCTCGACGTCGACGACCACCCACTCGGAATTGGCGGGTGCATCGCGTTGCAGGACGCGAGTGCGAAACACCACTCTTGCCCGAACAGCGCGTACGGGCGGAGCCTCCTCTGTGGCGTGCATCAAGACGCCGACCTGCCGGGGACACTCCTCGATGACGACGAGCGCGGCAGCAACTATGAGGACGTCACCGTCGACGGCGACGACTACCTTCTCGTCGAACAGCGTGGTGAGGACCTGATTGTCGTCGATGTCGACGAGTGGATGATTCAGCGTCTCGACGGCGCCGCGTCTATCGCGAGCGCCGGGAAGCGAATCGAGGAACCGGAGGCTCCGAGCCGGCTGCCGAAGTACCTCCGTGAGGGCCTGCAGAAACAGAATATCGAGGATTTACGGGCGGTTGCGGAGTTCGCAGAAGAGTTGGCGTCGTATCGCGAGCAACGCCAGCAGCGCGCGCTTGAAGCGAACGCCGACCGCGACGTCGACGACGTCCCCGACGAGTGGGATGATGACGAGTGGGAAGATGAGCTCGAGGAAGCCCGCGAGAAAGCAGACCTCCCGGAGACGAAGGGGACGCTAACGACGAAAACCATTGAGAGCCGGGACTACTACTACCTGCAGTGGCGGGAGGGAGACAAGATCCGGAGCCAGTACGTCGCCCCCGTCGCGCCCACGGATTCCAGCTAACCAACACTACCACCACTTTGTTTACCCTTCGTTGGTTAGCCTCTAAAGTCTTCAATACCAGTAGTTGCCAACGGTTTCTTTATCCGATGGATGTGATGAAACGCTCGGTCATTACAGGACGCGAGATTAGAACTGCTCATTCTGTTCCAGATGGCCTGTAACGCTGTCTGGTAGTTCTTGAAGTCTATCTGGATGCTTACAACACCTATACTATTATGTGGAATGGACAACACGATATTGTATGTCCGAAACTGCACCGTGTACGAAATGTAACTCTGAGATTTCGATAGAGGCGCATAGATGTCCCGAGTGTGGGTATGAGCCTTCGATTTCCACACTTGGAAAACTGTTCTACTGGTTATTTGCTTTGCCTACCACGGTTATCTTGTCCTTAGTAGGGGTTGTTGCTGTCGGAGGAGTCATTTTAGGTTCTCTATCTATTGTGGATGGAATTGGCGGTCTAATCGGTATCGCTATTCTTGGTGCGATTCCAGCGTGGTACACTCTCCGTGTCTTCAAAATAAAGCGGACAACGGCAGCGGGCGAGTTTATAGACGAATAACGCTTACTCGTCCTCTTCGGAACGAATTAGATGGATCTTGTGTGATGGGAGACCTACAATCTCATCACCTGTACTTAGCGTTATAAACCAAGTATGAGAACGGTTCTATGGCAACCTGTTACTCACTTAATTCAGTCAATTACGAATACTGGTCATCGTAGCGGTTTATCACATAGGAAAGGAATGCCGCAGTCTGATGGAGTAGCAAGAGCGTGTAGTGTTGATTCACGTCCTCATGTCTGTGCTTATCCCCACCCGCTTTCTGTGCAGAGAGTTTTAAACCGGTGAATATCCTCTCTGCTTCGGGGTAGAGTTCATTGTTTGGCTCAAACAGCCCTTTATTTTTCATCTCGTCGAGACATCGACCGAGACCAGCGCCATCATCAACCCACCCATGCTCATCCTTACAGATGGTATAGGCGACAGATTCTATGGATTTAGCGAGTTCTTCGGGGATAGTTGAGTTAAATTGGCCATCTTGGTAGTAGTCCCACGCTTTGTTGTAGTGGTTGATTGCCTCTCGCCAACGTGGAGACTCTTTCAAGACCTGAACGTCATTATCTGCTTGAACCATCGGTTCATTGCCGAGATATTCCAAATGATACGGCTCATCTGTTTGTAATTCAATAGCTTTCTGTTCAGGTCGTAGTCGGAATAGCACTCGTTCCTCTCGAAATGCCCGCCGAATTCTACTGTCGAACGTGATTATATTATCTATAACATTGTTTTCCGCGAAGTAATTCAGGACATATTCAATATAGTCAATGACTCGTTCATCTTTGCCTTCCTGAATGAATGCTCTGTGTGAATTGATCGCTCCACTCATTGAACCATCTTTATATATGTCAAAAAATTCAATATCGTAAGCAAACTCAGTGAAGAACTCTTGGTAGATTTCTTGAACACGCCTCTCGGTCATATACGGCTGGCAAATACGGATAAATCGTTCTCGGAAGGACTCAGGCAGATGTGAATATACCCGAGCGTCTGGAGGTATCTCACGCTTTGTGAACGGAACCAAGTCGAAGGATAATCCCATATTGATACTTATCACGCCCGTTAAAAAAGGTCATCCTTACTAAGCCAAGAACAGCAAATGCGCCATAGACGGAGTTAACGCACGCTAAACCCCCAATCTCCGCGATAGGCTCTGTTGAAACCCTCTTGGTCAGACACTACCTGCGGCGAATCAACCGGTAAGTGCGCATTCCCACTTACCGATTCAGCCGCCTCAGTTTCAGAACCCGTTCTGAATAAAGAAATCGCGCTAGCAACTACTGATACGGGCGTTTCACGCCTTACTCCGCGTCCGTGTTGTTATACCGGACTTTCTCGATATCTTTTGCTAAGTCCTCTGGGTGGCGATCTCGATAGGAGGCGTGGGTTGTCTCGATGGACTTGTGCCGCAGGACCTCCTGTGCGCTTTCGGCGGCGACCTCGCCGTAGAGTTCGTCTCCCAGCCCACGCCGGCCGCCGTGCGGCTTTAGGTAATCGCCGTCTATATCGACGTCTGCCTCCTCGCAAAGCCGCTGTAAGAGCGTTCTCGCGCCCTCTGTTGTCAACGCAGGCGGTGCAACCTCATACTCGCGCAGCACCTCGTCGATTTCGCAGTCTTCCAGGACTTCCTCGATTTCCTCGTCCTCGTATCCGCGTTCGCGTAGCTGCTCGCGAACGGCCCGGTATTTCGAAGTTGCGTCTCCGGTCGAGATGACGGGCCACTCGTCGGGAGCATCGACGAGCCGCCGGTAGCGCCCCAGCTTCTCGGCGGTCACCCCCGGCAGCGACACCGTTTCTTCGTCCCCTGACTTCCCGAGGACCGTCATCATCCCCTTCTCGAGGTCGACGTCCTCCCACCGGAGGCCGTTGCGGCGGTCGTCTCCACTGACGCTACAGACCTCCGCTCCACGGACGCCGGTATCCGCAAGGAGGTAGACAAGGGAGCGGTCCCGAAACGCGCGTGCGGCGTCGTTGGCGTCGTCCTCAAGGGCGGCATGGGCGCGCTCGTCGACGTAGGCGAGCAATTGTTCGCGAGCATCGACAGTCCAGAACTGCCGGTCGACGTCGTTGCTCTTCGACGGGAGTGGTTCTTCCGCAGTGGTTGTTGCGAGCGGGTTGCGGTCGATTTCGCCGCTGCGCTGCCAAAAACCGAAGGTGGCGCGCGCGAGCGCGAAATACGTCCGGACGGAGTTCGCAGCGAGCTCGTTTTTGCCGTCGATTTCGCCTCGCTGCTGGAGATTGATTGCCCACGCTCGGGCGTCCTGCTCGTCGACGTCCTCGACGGAGTCGACGTCGTTGTTCTCGGTGAGGAAGTCGAACAGGTCGTTGACGGCGAGGCGGGTGTTTCGCTGCGTTTGTGGGCTTTCGAGGCCAACCATGCGGTCGTCGAGGAGGGTTTCGAGGCCGCGAACCCCAGGGGTAGCGTCGCTATCAGACATCTAAATCACGCTTCCACGCCTCGAAGCACTCCGCATCGTGGAGTACGAAGGATTTGTGGCGGACGCCGCGGTCACCGCCAGCGCCGAATCTGAGGGTGGTGTGGAGGTGGTAGTTGCTGGTGTCGAGGTCGTCGTCGCAGCCAGCGCAGGCGACGAGCTCGCTGTTGTTCGCGACGGCTCGTTTGGCGACTGGGCCAGCTTTGACGTTTTGGTGGGGTATAGAGGCTCGCTGTGGGACTTCCATCGTTCGTGCTTACCGGAGGGCGGCCACCACCTTAGTTCTGGTTTGTCTTATCGGACTAAACCAAACCAACTGTGACAGGGAGAAATCGGCGCTCTCACGCTTTGTAACGTCTATAGAAAGCAAATACAACAGTATGTAAACTATATGTGGCTATACAGAATTATCTCGGTCGGGATAATATGCACTTCGACGGTTTTCGGTAGGTAGCGGTCGTATAAGTGGGGTATGGTGTTCTCGGTGGTGTTTCCGTGCTGGTTCGGATGTGCTCTCAAGCCGACTGGTACAGACAAATGAATAGGAATAGGAATACCCACAACAACACCTATACGTATAGGAATAGGCTAAAGGTATAGCTATAGGTTTAGAATGTGTTGGGATCGCGCTGGTTCGCCGCTTCCTCGGCTTCCTCCATCAACTGTGGGTCAGCCTCCTGAAGCCCCACACGAACGGCTAATTTCAGCATCTGGCTCCGCGTCACGTCCTCCGTGTCGACGGAGTGCCCCATCTTCTCGCTAAGTGCTTCTGCAACCTCCTCGCGGCGCCCGTCATCATCTTCAAGGGCAACAAAGAGGCCAGCAAGATTCTTGTCGTGGAACGACAGTGTGGCGCTATCAGACGTCGTCGGGTCATCGACCGCGTCGATTCCCTGTACAATTTTCTCAGCGAAGCTACGCTGGGTCTGCGCGCTATCTCGTTCGAGCTTGTTCCCGCTGCTTTCCTCTTCGCGGAGTTCTTCGAGCTGCTCGTCGACGTCGCTGGTATCATTCATTATCTTGGAGTCGCTGGTAGAGTTCGCGCGCGTTCTTGAGGAACGCATCGCGAGCGTCCTCACCCGTGTTCGATAGCTCGTCTTCGCTGATTGCGAAGAGCGTGTGGCCGGCGTCGGTCACGTTCTTGATTTGCTGGGACTTGACGACGATCTCTGGGGCGAGCGTGTCGCCAAACTCCTCTTCGAAGTCTTTGAGGATTTCGTCGTCAAGATTTGTCCGACGGTCGAAAAGATTTGGAACGAGCATCGTGAGTCGGACGTCGATGCCGTAGTTCTCGGGGTCGCGGATGTACGCGAGGTCGTCTTCGAGGGCGCGTGCTTGCTTGAGCTCGAAGCTACCCATCGCGACTGGAGCAAGGACGTCGTGGGTGGCCCACAGGCCGTTGTAGGTGATGTTGTTCGCGGCTCCGGGGAGGTCCAGGAGGACGATGTCCCAACGGTCGAGTGGGTCGATGTAATTATCGAGGAATTCGCGGAGGCGGCCGTAGCGGTCGCTAATGTCGTCGATGTTGCCAAGGTCGGCATCGAGGCCGTCGAGGTCGGGGTGGGCTGGAATCAGGTCGATGCCTTCGCTAGTCTCGTAGACGAGGCGGTCGATGGCTTCGCCATCGTCGAGGACGTCAGCGACGTCTTCCCAGCGGTTGCCCATCGTGGTCGCGATGTTGGGAAAGTCGTTTTCAGCCTCGATATCGGCTTCAACGTCCTCGTAGACGCCAAGTGCGTCAGCTAAGTCGCCTTGTTTGCTGGCGAGGTCTAGTAAGAGTACGTTGTGCCCTAATTCGGTTAGGGCAGCGCCTAAGTGGGCTGTACTGGTGGTTTTGCCAGTCCCTCCTTTGTCGAGATAGGTGCTGGCTCGCAGTGTCTCTGCCATAGCTACACCTATGGCTATAGGTATAGGTATAGAAATAGCTATGGGTGTCTTCGCGGCGGTAGCTGGTCGGCTCGCGCATACGCGGATGGCCGAAACACTCGTCGTGGAGGCTGGAGAGAGCGAATACCGGCGATTCTCCCAAGAATACGACGCGGTCGTGGTGTCGGCGGCTGGCGTTTAGTCGTCGCTGTTCCCGTCTTCGTCTGGATTTGAGTAGTCGTCTATCCGGGTGTTCGTGGAGAAGCTGGCTGTATCGGCGTCTGACCGACTCCACTCCTCTGAGGACTCCTCGACGTCGGTGCTGTCCATCTCACGGGTATCTGACCGACCGTCTCCGGCGCGCTCGTCCACGGACTGACTACTGCTGCCACCTCCATCTCCACCCCAGTCTTCGGCCCACCCACCGTCGTCAGTCGACAAGTCGTTCATCCACTCGTCGTCAATCTCCGCCCCATCTGTTTCCTCGGTCTCTTCTGACCCGGTGTCTGTCTGCGAGCCCTCGTAGTCACCCAGTTCTGACTGCCCCCGGGACGGCGGCCCATCACCGCCCGGCGTGAATTTCTCTTGGATTTCCTCACTACGAAGCGCCATCCGCTCGTTGATCCGCTGGCGGTAGCTATCCAGCTTACTCACGGTTGCTTTCCCAGCGTCACCAGCCATCCCAACGGGAGTGAACCTATCACCCCGGTAGTTGCGAATTGCACTCTGTGAGACGCGCGCCGGCGCATTCACGGCCTTCGACCCCATTTTCTTGCCAGCTTTCTCCGCGCGCTCTCGGCGGCGACGGCGCCGCGACCGCCGCTGTCGCTGCGAGGAGAAATCCAAATCCGGCTCGTGCCGATGCTCGTCGCTCGTCTCCGCCGTCGACGACGACCCACGCCGCGACCCACTAGCTGGGCGAGCCGACTGGCGCTCCCGGGGATTCCCAGCAAGCGCCGTATCTGCACCCGCGTACGCACCCCCAGCCGCACGCCGTGCGGCTGGAACCCCCTTCCGTACCGCATTCGACACCTGCGAGGAAAATGAAAACACGTACTTCGGCACCAGCGCCGCCCCCGCAATCGTCGCGAAGCCCATGATTGACGAGATTAGTTCCGTGCTGATTTCTCCGGTGACGGTTGCGCTAGACGCACTAACGTCGCTTAACAGCTCTACACCGATACGGAGAAGCAATGCTGTCGGGATTGTCATGAGGACGAGTGGCACAAACTTTCCCATGATCGACTTCGCCCAGTTTGAGACGGGTTTGATGGGGACAATCCAGAACATCAGGAGGACTGGCATCCCGACCATGTAGGCGTAGATTCCGACGCGGCGAAGCAGATAGATTGTGAAAATGACCAGCAGGACGCTTGCACCGAAAACATAGATGATGATGGAGAGAATCACCGTCCCACCGGATGACGTGAGTGAGTGAGTGATTGTTCGGGAGAATCTGGTTGCAGTGTCTGCGACGATGATGGCTGCAAAGTCGTTGGTGAATTTGAGGAACCACCCGCCGAACCACCACCACGAAATCGCAAGTGGATATGCGAATACAGCCCGTTTGATGCTGACCTTCTTTTGTTTTGGTGAGAAGATGTTGAAGAACATCGCAAGCCCGAGGGCTAACCCGAAAAAGGCTGGGAGAATTAGCATTACTGTGTCGCTGTATATATTATTGTAGAGGGTCTGCCAGATTCCCTTTGTGGGAGTGTCAAATCGATAGATGTTATCGGGGTAGGGGGTTCTGGTGAGGTATTTAAGGATGAATTTGAAGAGGGGTGCGACGATGTCTTGGAGAGGGCCGAGCACCCAATTTTCGAGCAGCCTTTTAATTGCCTTGACAACTGCGCCAACGATATTCACCATGGTCCAGTATGTGGGGGATATACGCTTATTTATTCTTGCTCAGTATTATTCTAAAATATGAGGTTATCAGGCTTCTACCACAGACCAACTCTTCAACTTACCCTGACCACGCCCCCACCCACCCACGCTACTATAGACCTCACCCGACAACTGATACTCAATTCGAAGCGTCCTCGAAGCCGCTTGCTCGGACACTAATTCCGCTTCTGTTGTCCGTGAGCTCGTCTCTGGCCCCTCCGTCGAATTAACCATCAGTAGCTTCCCCCACGTCTGAAGGGTCATCGACTTCCCGGGATTACAAACCGTATCTGCACCCGGTTCTCCTTTGACAATCACATCAACTCCCGCATCCTCTGGTGTCGGGTTGGGGACTCCCTCGGAGGCGATGAACTCTGAGAACGTCACCGGCAAATCACCCGTATTCTTGATTGAGACCTCAAACCCTTCCAAAACAGGGGTATCCGAATCCAAAGCAGTTGTCCGACTAAATGAGACGTTCTCGACCTCGTAGCTCCGTTCAAGCGTCACCGATTGTTTTCCGGCAATCTCCCCGTCCTTGACGGCGACAACATCGAACGTACCGGCTTCGATATCAACCAACGGGAGCTGTGTAGCAGTTCCGGTACCCAGTTGACGGCGAACGATTTCTTGTCCGTCACTGGTGCGGAGGGCAGTTGCCGAGAACGAGGCATCGGTGAGCGAGACATCTAGAACTGGCCCTTCTCTATTCCGGGTAGGGAGAGTGCCGATAGTCGGCTCAACTGACTCGAAGACGTCACCGTTCGACGACTGTGTGGACGTCGACGTGTTCGTCGCGACGGTGGAGTCTCGATTCTCAGTCTCGCTAGACGTGCTGGTGGTAGAGTTGCAGCCGGCGAGGGCAGTGGCGGCAGCGGTGCCAAGGGAGGCGAGGACGGTGCGGCGGTACTGGCGGTCTGACATATCGATGGGGTTGCGCTCCTTTGGTGTATTAGTTTCGGCGTGGCTTCTGGCAGAGAGAGGAAGAAATCAGCGCCGAATTAACCAACATAAGCTGGTAGTACGCCCAGTTGTTGGTTAAGCTGGTGTTGGTGTATTATCCCACGGAAAGGCTTATACTATGTTGGCACGACACACCAACATAGGGAACAGATGGGCTCGACAGTCATCTACGAAGACGAAGACACATTCGACGACGGGTCCAGATATGAAATGATCGCAACCGCCATCCCAAAAAGCGACGACTACCCCGAGGGCGTCAAATACCGGTTCCAATACATGGCCGCAGACGGTCGAACTCTGCTCCGATTCGACAACTTCCCGGACCACCCGGGCGTTGACCGCCACCACTACCACACACCCACCGGCGTCTACGACGACATCGAATACACCGGCCTCAAAGCCCACGCCCAGACGTTCTACGACGAAATGGACGACCACCGTGAGAGGTGACCCACCATGCCTGACAAATCCAACACACCCGACGACACCGACGACGTCAACAGTACCGACTCCGAGACCGAGGAGATCGTGATGGACGACGTCGAAGCCGAGGCGGGCTTCCTCGAGGACAGCGACCCTGAGGACTACCCCTCGGTGCTGCAAATCACATCCGACTCCGAGGAGGCCCACCGCCAGGACGCGCTGGACCGCCTCGACCGCTGGGAAGCCGGCGAGGAAGTCCCCCACGTCATTAATTTCGAGAACCCCAGCGACCTCCGAGCGCTGCTCACCGACCGCCGCGTTGAGCTCCTCCGCAGCATCATGACCGACCGGCCGGATAGTATTCGCCAGTTGGCTGAGCGCCTCGACCGCGATGTCAAGAGCGTTCACGACGACTTGCAGGTCCTCACTGACTACGATATCGTCCACTTCGAGCAGGCTGGCCGGGCGAAACGCCCGTTCGTCCCCTACGACTCCATCGAGGTCAATCTCGAAATCTCGACCCCGACCTCAGCCGACGACGCCGCCCCCGCCTGACCGACCCTGGTTTCGCACGAGACCTATACAGAGACGAAACGAGTCGTTGACGTCGGTGGGAGCGCAGCGAGACGCAGCAAACGCCGAGCGGACTAGTTCTTCGCTTGGGTCGGTGCGATTCTCGCCCTCCGCGTTAACCAACACTGGTCGAATCTGCCGACGAGTGTTGGTTAAGACCGTATTGGTTGAGTGACCTCGCACTACCGATGCTCGTCCGGTCGTGTGAACAAGAGCACGCTCACGGCAGGGTGTCTCCTTGAATCAGCGTCTGAACGGGTCACGCCTCCAATCTGCCCAACGCTTTGTTCACACAGGATTCCCGGTCTCGTGTGCATATCTCGGAAATCAGTCCTCTCGACGTGGAACCCCGTGGGAGCGTATGAAGAACCCTATTAGGCAAACGATTGAGTCATAAGAATGTCTAGAGGGAAACTCCCATTACGGTCGGTGACATATGGCACTATCATGATAAGTGTCGCCTCTCGAATCTCTCGGCATTCAGGTTTTAAACAATGACTTCACCGACTGAAGGGACGGTCAACAATCTGATTGACAAATATCTCAGTGAGAGGGGCCTCAATATCACGGCCGAAGTCTCTGCGCAGATCAAAGACGGGCGACGGCAGCCTGATTTCAAACTCTATGATGCTGGCGACTACTATGGAGAAGGAGAATGGAAGTCGAGCTACATCACTGGCTATAACCAGGCTATCGAGTACGGGGATATTGGAGGTGCGTCAGGATATTTCGTTATCGGATATCCTGACGAGCTGAAGAAGCAATTAGAGCAACAGCGTCTTCAGGACAATCCAGATCCGGAAACTCTTCTCTCTGGTGTTCAGTATCGTGGGATGTTCAAGGTGCACGGCGAGAAGCCTGCTTTGTTTGAGGGGAACCTCGAAGAAATCCCGAATTGGATAGAAAACGCCCTATCTGAGGGTGAGACCACAGAAAACGCGGAGGAATATATCCGTCTGATGCAGGGTCTCGTGGAAGGCCTGACCGATTATATCCCGGAAGCGGAGGACTATCCCTCGATGTTCGAGCATATCCTTGCTGATATGCCCCAAAATAAGTCAGAGTTCTCCGCAGCGAAGGACGCAGCTGCCTATCTCCTCCTAAATCAGATTGTCTTTTACCGAATTCTCCAGGACCATGGATACCCGAAATTGGAACCGGAGAGCATCAATAACCCGAAGGATTTGAAGACTCAGTATTTCGAGGAAGTCCTGGAAGTGAATTATGAGGCGATATTTGACCTTGACGTTGTCAACCTAATTCCGCCTAAGGCCGTGGAGCACCTGCGGGACATGATTAGAATCGTGAATGACCTTCGGCCAGAGGAATTCACGCGCGATCTGCTTGGTAGCGCGTTCCACGAGATGATTCCTCTTGAGGTCCGGAAGCCTGTCGCCGCATACTATACGAATCCCATGGCTGCAAGGCTTCTCGCCGAACTTTCTGTAGATAACGCTGATGACAAGATAGCGGATTTAGCTTGTGGGTCAGGGACTCTATTGATGGCCGGATATGAAGAAAAGGAAAAGGAGCTTCGCGGGTCTCTCACGGAGGATGTCCATCGTGAGTTTGTGGAGCAAGAGTTGACGGGACTCGATATAATGCCGTTTGCAGCCCATATGGCTGCAGTCCAGTTAGGCCTGCGAAACCCGGGCTATGAAACTGATAAGCCGAGAATTGCTATTCAGGACTCGACCGCCGTAAAGCCCGGAGATGAAATTTCCTCCCTGAAAGAGGAGATGCCAGCCGGTCAGTCCTCATTAACTCAAGACTGGGGGAACACAGAATCGGAAGAGGTCGGTCATGGAGCAGTCTCTTCCTCCGGTGAGGGATCTGAGTTCACTTTAGATTCAGTTGATGTTGTATTGATGAATCCGCCATTCACTCGAAAACAGCACATCAATACTGACTTCCGCAAGGAATTACAGTCTCGGTTCTCGGACTACAGTGATTATGTCCATCCGGAGATGGGATTTTATGCTTACTTCCTGTTGCTCGCAGATCGGTTCTTAGAGGAAGGAGGACGAATTGCTATGGTTCTCCCATCGGTCATTCTGCAACAACAGACTGTAGAGGGGGTTCGGGAGCTACTCCAGAAGAAATACGAGATCAATCAGATTGTTTTGTCCGATTACCGGTCTGCTTTTAGCGAAGATACGGACTTCCGGGAAATTCTGCTGGTTCTGACTAAGAAGGAAGAAGAAGAAAATAGCGAACCAGCCAGAATCGCCTCAATTGATACTCTACCGAGCGCTGGAAACGTTGATTCCCTGGCGTCAGCTCTGCTAACGGGTGAAACTCAGTCGGTTGAAGACCAGAATGAGCTACTTGAAATCACAAATGTCCCACAGTCTGATTTCCAGGATACTCTTGACTGGATGTCTATTGTCCGTGAGAATGCGGGATTCTATTTCGATTACCCGAGTACCGGGATGATGGAACCGCTGGGTGATGAGATCGACTCGATGATTGGGGGAATTCGATATAACGCATCTAGTGACCGCGTTAGCCAAAAAGATACGATGTTGTCCCGTGAACGGGACGCGGATACCCGTATGGATTGGCGAATTGAGTCAGAGACATCCTCAGAGGTGACTGCAACTAGTCAGTACACGGCTATGGAGATTGATGTTCCCAGAGAGGTATTGGGAGAGGGTCTCCGCTCTATGTCGGGTATTCGGACGATGCAAGTTGGAGACAGCCCTGATAAAATCGTTCTTGACCGGTTCGACGGAGACGACAAGTTCTGGGATACGGACCAACCTACGGAAGTCGTTAAAAAACGGAATAAGCACGTTTCCTCTAGGATGTGTAATCTCGTAATCGGGGGATACGGTAACCTCAACCTGGCTGGAGATGGGACCTCGTTCCTAGCGTTAGTCTCCGAGAGCCAAATCGCTCCAACCTGGTCGATGTGGGCTGTCAATACAAAATCTCTTGACCAAGCCAAAATTCTAGGACTCTGGTTGAATTCGACTTTCTCAGTCGCCAAGATGGTCACCGAGAGGAATGAGGTGGAAGGGACAACGATGAAATGGCGAAAAACGGATCTTGAGTCGTTACCCGTCCTCTCGATGAGTGAATTAACCGAGGACGACACAGAGCGATTGTTGGACCTCTACGACGAGCTCTCCGAGACGGAGTTTCCTCCACTTATGCAGCAGTTGAACGAGCATTTTGAGGGACGGATGAAGATTGATGAGACATGGGCCGATATCCTCGGTTGGAGCGAATATAGGGCACCGGACTCCGAGGATGGAGATGACGAAATCAAAGTCTTACAGTCCCAAGTTGTCGGATTCTTGGAGGAACTCCGAATGTTGATGAGTTAGTTTCTTCTCCATCACTGAGGTCGCAACCCGCGCCGTTTGCTGTACCGGTACGGTGTGTTTTGGATTGGTGGCCTTAGCCACACGCTTCGCGTTCTATTCGAGTGCTTTAGCTAACCAACAACTAGGCTTTCTGTGCGCAAGTGTTGGTTAATATGAGTGAGGCCAGCAGCGGCCGCTTACTACGATTCTCCAGCGGACGCCCATAATTGAACACAACCATCGTCCAGAAAGCCTGCTACTATCGTCAGAACGACTACTTGGAGACGTTAGAGGAGCAGTTTCACCGCCATGGATGTCCCGACGCGGTCCTCAACCTCGTTTCGGATCGCGTCCAGGTCCTCGACGTTGACGGGCGTCTGCTCGGAGTGCTGGAGTTCAGCAGCGAGCCGCTGGTACTGCTCGACTAACTCGTCGACGTCCGCATCCAAGTCGATGTCCACGCCGACCGTCGACGAAACCGACCGTTGGGAGTCTCCCGCCATGTTAGTCCTCCGTAAATTCGCGTTCCTGTGGATGGATACCGCGTGCTGTCAACTTCGCCTTCACCACCGAGCCGTCAGCGGTCCGCACGCGCACGGTGTTTTCCCCGGTGGTGAACCACTCACTCGGCAAGTCCAACGTCGCATTCCCCATGAGGCGGCCATCTTGTAGCTGTGAGGCCGGCACCTCGGCCGTATGGGATTCCCCCTTCCCGTTCGTCACCGTCACCGTCGGCTCGTTCGTGATGACCAGACTGCCCTCGTACTCGACTGTCGCCGTCACGTTCGGCTCAATCCCGTCCACGGGGTTCGCGCTCACGCTCAGTTCGTTCTGCCCCAACTCTAACGCGCTCGAATTCAGGGACACCACCTCCGTAAGCAGGCTCCCAGAGGCATTGAACGCGCTCGGATACGCGTACGTCTCTCCATTCACCGAAACCGTCGGCCCGTCGGCTACAACCCGCGCCGGATACGAAATCTCGTACTCAAGCGGGCCATCCCCACTCGCAACCTCGACCGTCTCCCCGGCCGAGATCGGCTCCTCGACCGCCACCGTCTGTTTGGACTCCAGCCGCCCCGACTCCGAGAACAACACACGACCGCTGCTGGTCTCGACAGTCGGCTGCTTCGTGACCGTCTTCGACGTCCATTCGAGCGCGACGTCGTAGCGGCCGGCCTGCCGCGGACTCGTAAACACGACCTCGCTCTCACCGGGCGGCACTGCCGATGCGGGAATCTGAAGCGTCCGCGTGCCAGTGAAGCCCTCGTCGATGCTCGCAACCGTCCGACCGTTCTTCTGAACCGATGCTCCGGAAGTGCGGTGGTGTTCAGTCCACTCGAGTTCGTAGTCGACGCCAACCGGGCCAGACGTCGACACATCGATATCATTACTGCCAGTCGTGAGTGGCACCGCAACGGTCGATGACTCACCCTTCTGGAGATCCTGCACCGTTTTCTCGACGCCACCCGCAGAGACAGTAACATTCCCAGCGGATTCGAGACGTTCAACACTCTCAACGCGCGTCTGGGTCCGATACTGAGTGCTTCCAGCAGCGTGATGGTCTTCGTGGTTTCCGCCAGCGAAGATTGACTCGCCCTCGTCTAGATAGACTGTGGTTGTGCCGGAGTCACTCGCTGAATCACTATCTTCGTCACCCTCGAAGTACGTGTCCGTGGACACGCTGACGTAGGCATCCTCGTCAAGGAGGTGATCCGTCGCAACGCCATCCGGATAATAACCAGCAATATCCGGGTCCTCACCAGCTTCTCCGACCATAATCCCGGATTCGGCGGAGTGTGACTGGTCAACAGTTCGGCCTTGGTAATTCGAGATGGATTGGTGGACGTGCCAGTCGACGCGGTACATTCCGGATTCAGGCGCGGTGAATACCGTATTGACGTCATAGCCTTCGTTATTGGTTGGCGCACTGCCACCAGCGTAGGATTCGACGGCCTCACGTTCGGTTGCTGTCACCGACAGTTCTGGGAGTGACCCTCGTTGGCCGTCGGGGTGCTGGTAGCCATCAATGACGGTACTGAACCCGGTCTGGGTGTCGCCGGCCTGCTGGCGGTCCCGCGTCCACGACCCACCACGGAGTGTGACGTTGACGGGCGTCTGGACGTTCCCTCGATTAGTGATAGTGACCGGAGTGCTGGACTGCTGGCCGGAGAGACGCGCACTCGCCGTCTGGATTCGCGACTTACTCGCGGGACTAAGCGTAATCGTGGGCGTCGTCGGCAGATTCCCCTGCACGCCGAAGCTGGTTGTCGACGACGTTTCTCCCTGCTCGGTAATCGTCTCGGAGACGGGCGTACTCGACAGGTTGATTTCCGCGTTAGGGGCGGTGTTACCGTTAATCTGGATGACTCGGGGCGTATTCGGTGAGACAGAGACTTGCTTGTGGTCGCTGGACTGCACCCCGGAGAGCGTAATACTCGTTGAGTTCGCGTTTGCGCGACTCTGGAAGCGAATCGTCCCAGTCATGTCCGAGCCGGTGCCGGTGAGGGTAATGGGGTTGGCAGCGCCACTATCCGGCATCACGATACTGAGCTTGTTCTGAGCGACCGCCCCATCACTGCCCTCGACGTAGACCGCGTGGTCGGGCGACCCATCCACAGTAATGTCGCCGTTATATGCTGCAGAGAGCGTGATTGGTGGCGTGGAGAGTCCCTGCTGTGAGGCTTGCAGCGTGTGCGTGCCAGCCGGGAGGTGTTCGTCGAAGGCGTAGGTGCCGTCGGCGTCGGTCGTCGCCTCTTGGCCGGTGCTGGGGATGGTGACGGTGACGCCCTCGATAGGCTGGCCTTGTGCGTCCCGGACAGCCCCATGCAGCGGGTCTTTATCGGTCGGAACAGTGTAGCCGTCATCAGGTTGAGTCCCGCTGGGCGCTTGTCCATCGCCGGAACCGGGATTATCGTAGATCGGGGGCGTACTATCACCCCCGCTACCGTCGCCACCGGGAGGTTCGTAGCCACCATCGTTCGCTCCTCCTCCATTCGCGGGGTCATCATAGATGTCACCCCCACCCCCACTACCGCCGCCGCCGCTCCCATCGTTGGTCGTACCGTTATACGTCCACGACGGCCCGGTCGTCCCGTTCGTCGACGTCGACGTGTTGTTAGTAGGCGACCACCCCGGCATGCCCGACGTGGTGTTGTTCGACCCACCGAATTCGAAGGTGGTTGAGCCGGCGGGGTCGTATGCGAGATAGGAGTCAAGAACGTCACGAGCGACGCCCTCAGAACGGTAGTAGTAGGGCGTAGTGGAGGGGCCGGTGGGTGTGAGATACTGGGTGCCGTCGTGGATGTAGTAGTTACCGTCGCTGGTCTCGTAGATGGTCCAGCCGCCATCGGAGTAGACTGCTGTGCCGCCACGTGGGGCGTCGGTCTGGGCGGTACCACCGCCGAGAATGGGACCAAGCATCGTGGGGATGACGACGAACATGAGAATGACGGCGAGAATGCCCGTAGCGTACGCGATAGCCCTCGTGGGTGGGTCCCGGATGATGGAGGGGATGGTGAGTGAGAAGCCGGCGAACGACCATTCTGGGGGTGCGAGCTGTGCTTCGACTTTGTCGGGCGGGACGCGCTGGTCGCAGTTCGGACAGCGCGTGCCATGAATGAGTTTCTGGCGGGGGTTGTCGTGGCGTTCTGCGAAGGCGTCAAACCTGTCTAGGCCTTCGGTGTGGCAGGAGGGGCAGATGAGTTCGGCGCGGGAGCGGGCGTTCCGGTCGGTGTAGGAGGTGGGCATAAGCAGGAGTATTTGTCTATTCTTGCATATGTGTTATGCCGTCAACTAATTCCCAGATTTGAGAAAAACCTCAGGTGAATCCCCGACTCTCACCAGACCGCCACCTAGAAACCCGCTCGCAGACGCCTTCGCTACGCGCTCGAATCCAAATACTGCGCCTCCCACTCGTGGCGATTCTCGACAGCCTTCTGTCCTTGCTCGGTCAACCGATACTCGTTCAGCCGACTCTCAATCTCTCGCTTGTCGACGTATCCTTCGTCCGCGAGCTTGTCCAGATTTGGATAGAGCTGTCCCGGATTGATGTCCGGACCATGCGCCTCATCGAGCTCGTCGCTAATCGTCGTGCCGTGTGGGGTATCGAGGCCGGCGATGACGAACAGCAAATCGCGCTGGAATCCTGTTAAATCGAACATACGCTATTGTCGTAGAATATTCGGTAAGTGCTTTTCCGCCTCTATGCGAACTACCCACACGCCCGATTGGGGGCAGAACTCTTCGCGTTTTCTCGTCGACGTCACCGGCGGGCCCATTCCCCGGTGTCACTCGGTTGCGGGGATGGTGATGGTTTTGTGGCCGGCGCGTTCGAGCGCCAGCACACCGTTTCCGTCATCATCGGTACCAGCGTAGATGGCGACCTCGGGTGGGTCGTCGCTGTCGATCTCCTCGCGAGTGATACTCAGAGCATCCAGGACCTCGTCGGGAAGGAGAACGCGGAGTGTCCCGCCACCGACGACGAGAATCGTGCGCTCGATGCGGTTGTCGGCGTCCTCGCTGAGGATGGGGGTGAGTCCTTGCTGGGTGTGTTCTGGAGCGAAGTAGAGCTGTTCGTTGTCTTCTAAGCCGGCGGCTTTGATGGCTTTCGTGGCGCTAATCAGGGGCGACCAGCTGCCGTTTGGGCGGCCTTTCTGCCGAATTGTCGCTGTCTGGATCTGTTCAAGTTCGACGTCGTAGGTGCTACTACCCATACACGTCTACAATATAGACTTTAAGTTAAATGTTCCGGCGTCATCCACGAAAACACAATGCTTACCCACACCGAGAAACCACGCCCCGATGGGGAGACGAAACACTAACCATAGTGCTTCTACCCACCTCCCCACTCGCTTCATCCCCTACTTCTGAGTCTCGCGACGAGCAGTCCTTGAGCTCGCGAGAGAACGAGGCAGCGAGTAGTGTATGCCAAAGGCGGCCAGCGCTACGGCCCGAAGTCCCTATGAGACTTGACGTTCAGTCCGGCGCCGGCCGCACGTATCCTCGTTGGTCGCTCGCTCACATAGATGCTATGCTGTCGACGCCGCCTCGAGGACGTCCTCTGGGACGTCGACAGTGTCGAGGGCTTCGACACGCCGCAGCGCGATAACCGCGTCTGCAGCGTAGACTGCGACTCGCTGGTCTTCAGCGTCCGCTGGTGTCAACCCCCAGCCGTCTTCGAGGTCCGTTTTGGGGATAGTGTTCCGCCGGCGATCTTCGCGAAGGCGGCGGGCGTGGGGGTCGCTACGGCCGTCAATTTTCTCGGTGGTAGCGACAGCGAACAGCGTGCTGTCGTCGACGTGGTAGATGAGGGAGCCGTAGTCCTGGAGGTTCGCCGCGTGGCGTGCGGGGGCGGACCCCCATGCGATGGTTCCGTCACCGTATGAGTGGAGTGTGACGACGTCGACGAGTTCGAGCTGTGTCATGGGTCATCTGTGGCGGACCTCCCCGCCTCTACCATCACGTTGTGACGGAATATACTTATATCTGTCGAAGAGCGGATTTACCCGGATTCGTCTTCAATCGCAGCCTCAATGATGGCCTCCGCCGCGCGACTAATCGCGTCCATGCGCTCACGAATCTCGCCCGTGTCCGCGCCCGCCCAGCCGGCGAGATAGAACCGTGAGTTCTCGACGTCAAGCCCGAAGTAGCGGCCGACGACGTACGCGACGGCCTCGGCCTCGACCTCCCGGCCGCGCTTCGTCGACGTCTCCGAACCGCTGTGCAGGTAGGCGTGTGCGAGCTCGTGGGCGAGGTCGCCGGCCGCGGCGGCCGGCGCGCGGTCCTGAATCTCAACCTCCGGCGGCGACGCGCTTGTCTTCGTGACGGCCTTCGCGTCTCGCTCCCACTCCGCGGGGTCGACAACCGTCACGGGGTAGCCGAGCGCGTCCGCGGCCTCCATCAACTGCGACCGGACGGCCTCAGCGTGGGCGTCGTCGTCCGCCTGCGCGTCGACGTCCGGCGACTCCGGCAGCGGCTCGCCCTCCGTCTGTGAGACGTCGAACACCATGCCCGGCCTGAACCCGACAACTCCCTCGTCCCACTCGTCGGTGTCTGCGTCCTCGTGGTTGTCGCAGTCCACGCGGTCGTGGTAGCTAGGGGCGTTGCCGCAGTTCGGGCACTTGCTTGTGATGATGGGGCAGCGAATCCAGATTGCGGAGCTGCCGGACTTGATGGAGCGGCCGAGGTCGGTCCACGTGGACATGGAGGCGACGCGGGTGGCGTCGGATTTCTGGAGCTTGATGAGCAGCGCGTTGCGGCTGCTGTAGTCGTGGAACTGTGCGAGCGTGTCCAGCCACTCGCGGAAGGTTTCGGACTCGCGGGCGTCCTCTGTGGCGTCCTGTAGGTCCTCGACCCACTCGGTGAGGACGTTGGTCATGTCGTCGCTACGCGTGGTCTTATCGCTGAGGTCCAGCGACTGGGGGACGTCCTCGTCGCTGTGGTTGTTGAGTTCGGTGAGCGTGGTTTGTCGGGCGTCGGTGGTGTTCGACATAGTGCTTCTACCCAAGTCTATCTTATAGACTCTACACCTTAAAACCACCGGAAGGCAACGACTTAACCAACAAATGGCCGGTAAACGGATGGTTGTTGGTTAATGCGGAATTAGCGGAGCTACGCATCTCTACCTGCGGATTCATAGCGGCCGCTATTGGCCGCGAGCGGTGCGGTTAGCCGCGCTTACGAGCGCGCCGGAGTCTCGAAGCCGTCGAGGTAGCAGGGCGCGCAGGGGAGGGAGCCGCTGAGGCCGTCACATTCGCAGTTCTCGGGGCGATTCGAGGTCGTCGCTTCGATGGTGGTTTGTGCGGTTGCCATAGTGCTTCTACCCAAGTCTATCTTATAGACTCTACACCTTAAAGCCATCGGAATGGAATTAACAGAAACGGGTAATTAGGCTCTAACGAGCGCGATAACTGGGGTTTAAGCGCGCTTCACCTCGGTGTCGGTATGCTCGCCAAGCCGGGGGTCAATATCGACGTGGGGTGCCTCGGGGACGCGGCGAAGACCGAGCGCGAAACGTGCCCGCCGAAGGTGCTTGCATCCGCCGTCGGGGTTGCGGTGTTCGGAGTCGGGGCAGCCACACCGACCCTCGCGAACGTCCACGGTGTAGCTACTGCCGCTTTCGGAGACGGCGGTTACTATCGTTTCGCCGTCGCCGTTGCCGGCGTTGGGGAGGATGGTGATGTATTCTTCGAGGGCGCGGCGGGTGCGTTTCTCAAGGTCAGGAGTCTGTTCGGATTCGGTGGGTTCGGTGGTGTGTTGTGCGGTTGCCATTGTGCTTCTACCCAAGTCTATCTTATAGACTCTAAACCTTAAACCCATCGAAAAACCACCTATAGACACCATTAAGTGCTTTCCGTCATATTGTGATAATAGGGCGAAAGCCCCGAAGTCCCTATGAGCATCGAAGAATCGCAGTCCCGACAAGCCGAACAGACAACGCAAGCAACCCGCACCCAGCGCGCCCGTCTCGAATGCCTCACGCGGATGCTCTCGGGGTGCGGCTTCGTCCGCTCGCACGATATGCGGCTGAACGTCGACAACGAGATTACCGGCCACCTCAAGGCTCCTGCGCGCCTGCTCCGGCAGTCCCTCGCGCCCGTCCTGAAAGCCCGCGACCTCGGCTACACGACCCTCGACCAGCCGGGCGAGCCGCGCGGCACCGACGACGTGGTGACGGTTCGCGTCTACGAGAAGCCGTAACCGGCACGCGCCGGCTTTAGCCAGCGGCCGCGTTCGACGGTCGCTTCACTCGCTGTCCGCGCGCCGCCAGCGCGCGGTGGCTCGACAGCCACGGCGTTGGCCGCCGGCTGTTACCGCCGCCGCCGGCCACGGCCGCGGCTAGCGACTGCTTCCCGTTCTCCCTAGCTACGGCCACGGCGGGCGACTGCTGTCACCCGTCACCCAGCG
>JGI12330J12834_1000001_pt1 | contig 160696 bp, 200 predicted proteins | sample A23E1SouthBayCA_FD_12834 | JGI IMG/M metagenome (IMG submission 12834) | reverse complement strand
GGAGGGCGTCGAGCGCGCGGTCGAGCCGTTCGCGGACAGCGACGTGCTGGTGAACGTCGGCATCGGCGGGAGCGCGCTCGGCGCGGCGACGCTCGTGGACGCCCTCGACGCGGAGCTGGACGCGTACTTCCTCGACAACGTCGACCCCGAGCACGTCACCGCGCTACTGGACGACATCGACCTCTCGCGGACCGCCGTCCACGTCGTCTCGCGCTCGGGGACGACCGCGGAGACGCTGGCGAACTTCCTCGTCGTGCGCGACGCGATGGAGAAAGCGGGCGTGGACTGGACCGAGCGCACGTTCGTCACGACCGGCCCCGAGGGGAACCTCCGCGACCTCGCCGACGAGCACGGCCTGCCCGCGCTCGACGCGCCCGAGGGCGTCCCCGGGCGGTTCTCCGCGCTCTCGACGGTCGGGCTGCCCGCCGCGGCGCTCGCCGGCCACGACATCGAGGCGATGCTGGACGGCGCGCGCGAGGGGCGCGCGGCGCTCACGGGGTCGCTATTCGACTGCCCGGCGTACGCGTACGGCGCGACCGCGTACGCCCTCGACGTGCGGGGCGCGGGCGTCAACGCGATGATGCCGTACGCCGAGTCGCTGGAGACGTTCGCGGAGTGGTTCGCGCAGCTGTGGGCCGAAAGTTTGGGAAAGGACGGCCTCGGGCAGACGCCCGCCCGAGCGCTCGGTGCGACCGACCAGCACAGCCAGCTCCAGCTGTACCGCGCCGGCCCGCGGGACAAGCTCGTGACGCTCGTCCGGGCTCGCGAGCGCGACGACCGCGGGATTCCCGACAGCGACTTGCAGGGACTGGACTACCTCGCGGGCGGCAGCCTCGGCGCGCTGCTGGACGCGGAGTTCGAGGCGACGGAGGCGAGCCTCGCGGAGTCCGGCGTGCCGAACGTCCGCGTCGAACTCCCGCGAATCGACGAGCGCTCGCTGGGTCGCCTGCTGTACGACATGGAGGCCGCCTGCGTCCTCGCGGGCGAATTGTACGGCGTGGAGACGTTCACCCAGCCCGCCGTCGAATGGGGGAAGGAGGCCGCGCGCGGCCTGCTCAGCGGCGAGCGCGCGCTCCCCGAGAAGTCCGAGCTCGTCGTCGAGTAGCCCGGGAGCGGCACGCCTTTGTCCCAGCAGACCGGAGCCAGCGACGTGAACGACCGGTACGCACAGACCGTCGGCTTCGTCGTCGCGGGCGTCGGGCTCGCCGCCACGTTCCTCGACTGGCCGGCCGGCGGCGCGCTCGCGGCGCGCGCCGCCACCGGATTCGCGCTGGTGGCCGCCGCCGCGTTCGCCGCGCGCCGGTACGGCGTCGACGCCCCGCGCCTCGACACACTCGCGGGCGTCGGCGGCGTGGGGCTCGCGGTCGCGGCCGGACTGGGCGTCAGCGCCGCCGCGTCGGGACTGCCGCGCGGGCCGTCGCTGGCGCTTTTGGCCGGTCTCGGCGCGGTCGGCGCGGCCGTCGCGGCGGCCGCCGGACTGGACGCCGACGCGGTCCGCGCCCGCGAGCGACGCCTCCTCGTCGGCGCGGGCGTGTCGCTGGCCGCGCTCGTGTTCGGGTCGCTGCTGGCGTCCGTCGCCCTCGGGCTCGTTCCCGACGACCCGCTCGCCACCGTCTCCGCTAACACGGCCGTTGCGAGCGTCGGCTACGGGCTCGCGGGCGTCGCGTTCGCCTCGTGGTACGACGGCGGCATCGACATCTCGCGGCCCACCCGGGCGGACGTGAAGGTCGCGGCCGTCGGCGTCGTCGCCATCTTCGCGGTCCACTACGCGCTGGTCGGACTCGTCGTCCTCTTCGACCTCCCGCAGACCACGCACACGCTCGTCGAGACCGCCCGCGACCACCCCGGGATTCTGCCGCCGCTGGTCGTGCTATCGTATCTGGCGGTCGCGCCCGGCGAGGAACTGCTCGCCCGCAACGGCGTCCAGAAGTACCTCTACGGCGCGTACTCGCGGCGCGGCGCGGTCGTCGCCGCCTGCCTCGTGTTCACCGCCGCGCACGTGCTCGCGTACGCCGGTACCGGCGCGACCCCGGGCGCGGTGCTCGTGACGCTCGGCCGGCTGTTCGCCGTCTCGCTGGTGCTGGGCGCGACCTACGAGCGCACCGACGCCCTGTTCGCGCCGGTCGTCGTCCACGGCACCTACGACGCCGTCCAGTTCGCCATGGCGTACGTCGCGTTCACCTAAGTGTTCGTCTGACGCGGGGCTGACTGAGTATTACGGTGCGTGCTACCGAATCCAGTGGTATGCCCCAGAAGTTCTCCGTCGTCTGCGGGGACTCCCTCGCGGCGGACGTCGAGGAGCTGGCGCGGGAGTACGGGCTCTTCGAGCAGGAAGTGCTGCGCCAACTCATCGAGAGCGGGCTCGAAGACGTGGACTAGCGGGGGCGCTTGCGCGCGAGGTCGCTGCCGCAGACCGGACAGCGCTGCTTGGAGTCGTCGAACTCGCGGCCGCAGCCCTGACACTGAAAGTTCCAGTCGCGGCGCTCGCTGATGCCCGCCTGCTCGATGACGTCGATGCCGACGCCGAGCTCGTCGGCGGCGTTCTGCACCGCGTAGTCGTCGGTGACGACCGTGCCGTCCAGTTCGTACGCCGCCGCCAGCAGCCGGAGGTCGGTCTCCGAGAGCACGTCGAGGTCGCCGGTCGTGCGCGCGGCGTCGCGGGCCGCCGACAGCGCGGCCTCGCCCGGCACCTGCACCTGCATCCCGCCGCCCGCCATCGCGTCGTAGCGGTACGACGCGGCGTCCTCCAGTTCCTCACGGACCGCCGGAATCGACGCCGTCTCGCCCTCGGGCTCGTAGTCGTGGATGAACGCGGAGGCGTCTAAGACCTTCACTATCGCTGGACGACGATGTAGTCCTTGACCGCCTGCACGCGACCGACGGGCACCCGGTAGTGGCCCTCGCCGTCGGTCGGGAAGTTCACCGTCACGTTCGAGTCCTCCAGCGGCTCCACGAGCAGGTCCTCCAGCTTGCCGCTCTTGAGGTCCATCGTGAGGTTGTACAGCATGCCCAGTTCCGTCCCGTCCGACCCCATCACGGCTTTCCCGGAGAGGTTCTCTGCGAGGATGTCGGCCATACGCGGGAATCTCGGCTGGGATTCACATAAACCCCGCGGGGTCGTCGGACGCCCGGCCGACGGCGACCCGTTACGATGGAATTATACGCCACCGCCCGTTCTGTTCGGCCAACAACCGTTCTCTCGGAGGATTCTACTATGTCCGACGCAGACACCACCGAAGACCCCGGGGAGCTGCGGACGCCCATCGTCGCGGTCCTCGGCCACGTCGACCACGGGAAGACTAGCTTGCTCGACAAGATTCGCGGCTCCGCCGTCATCGAGGGGGAGGCCGGCGCCATCACCCAGCACATCGGCGCGACCGCGGTGCCGCTGGACGTCGTCAGCGAGGTGGCGGGGAGCCTCGTCGACCCCACGGAGTTCGACCTGCCGGGGTTGCTGTTCATCGACACGCCCGGCCACCACTCGTTCTCGACGCTGCGCTCGCGGGGCGGCGCGCTCGCGGACATCGCCATCCTCGTCGTGGACGTCAACGACGGCTTCCAGCCCCAGACCGAGGAGGCGATTCGCATCCTCAAGGACACGGGGACGCCGTTCGTCGTCGCCGCGAACAAGATCGACACCATCCCCGGCTGGAACCCCACCGAGGACGCGCCCGTCCAGCAGACCTACGAGAACCAGTCCGACCGCGTGCGCAGCCAGCTCGACGAGGCGCTGTACGAGCTCATCGGCGAACTCTCGGGCGCGGGGTTCTCCTCGGACCTCTACTGGCGCGTGCAGGACTTCCAGTCGAACATCGGCGTCATCCCCGTCTCCGCGGAGACCGGCGAGGGCGTCCCCGACCTCCTCACGGTGCTGATGGGGCTCGCCCAGCGGTACATGAAAGCCGAGATGGAGGTGAACGTCGACGGGCCCGGCGCGGGCACCGTCCTCGAAGTCGTCGAGGAGCGCGGGTTCGGGACGACGCTGGACGTGATTCTGTACGACGGCACCATCCAACAGGGCGACCAAATCGTCGTCGGCGGCACCAACGACACCATCGTCACCGAAGTGCGGGCGCTCCTGAAGCCCCGCGAACTCGCCGAGATTCGCACGGAGAAGCGCTTCGAGGACATCGAGTCGATGGAGGCCGCCGCCGGCCTGAAAATCGCCGCGCCCGACCTCGACGACGCGATGGCGGGCGCGCCCGTCCGCGTGGTCGGCGACCGCGACGTCGACGCCGTCGTCGAGGAGGTCGAGGCCGAGCTCGCGGAGGTCGCCGTCGAGACCGCCGAGGAGGGCGTCGTCGTGAAGGCCGACACGCTCGGCAGCCTCGAAGCGCTCGCCAACGCCATGGAAGAAGCCGAGATTCCCGTGATGTCCGCGGAAGTCGGGGACATCGCGCCACGGGACGTGGCGATGGCGACCACCGCCGACGACGACAAACACCGCACCATCCTCGGGTTCAACGTCGACGTGCTCGCGGACGCCGAGCAGAAGGCCGAACAGGAGGACGTCCGCATCTTCGACAGCGACGTCATCTACCAGCTCGTCGAGAGCTACGAGGAGTTCGTCGAGGAGCGCGAGCGCGCCCAGCAGGAGGCCATCTTCGACAACATCGTGCGGCCCGCGCGCTTCCGCATCCTCCAAGACCACGTGTTCCGGCAGAACGACCCCGCGGTCGTCGGCGTCGAAGTGGTCTCCGGGACGCTCAAGCGAAACACGCCGGTCGGCCTCGTCGAGGGCAACGAACTGGACCGCGTCGGCGTCGTGAAGGGCATCCAAGAGCAGGGCGAGGACGTCGACGAGGCGCGCGCCGGCAACCGCGTCAGCGTCTCCATCGACGGCCCCACCGTCGGCCGCGACATCGAGGAGGGCGACGAGCTCTGGGTGGACCTCCCCGAGAAGCACGCGAAGGTCCTCGAACAGGAGCTCACCGAGGAGATTCCCGCCGACGAGCGCGAGGCGCTGAAGGCCTACCTCGAAATCCAGCGCAAGCGCGACCCCTTCTGGGGGAAGTAGCTCAGTTTTCGTCGTCGCGGGCGAGAAGGGCGACTACGGTGGCGACGACGCAGACGCCGACGCCCAGCGACGTAGCACTAGTAGCGACCGACGACGGTCCGGAGAGCGCGAGCGCCGCGAGGACGCCGAGGACGGCGGTGAGCGTGACGCCGAACGTGAGCGCGAGCGCAACGCGCGTCCGGACCGACGACTCGCCGGGGGAGTCAGCCATCACGCGGACGGTCGGTCCGCGGAGAAAAAAGACCGGTGCCGAGTCGCAGCCGCAGCGAACCGGGGGTCAGCGTGCGGTCTCGGGAACGTCGTCGCCGAGCGCGTGCTTGACTTGGAGCGCGGCGCTGGCGGCGAGGCCGCGCGCGACCTCCTCGCGGTCGTCGTCCGGGATGAGGTCGTCGTCGGTGACGCCGTCGAACTCCGGCGTGAACCCCGCGCTGACGGGGTTGCCGGCGGGCGGGCGGACGGCGACGGTGACCTGCACGCCGCCGGAGTTCGTGCTGATTTCGGAGCCGACGACGTACTCGTCGGGAAGAAAGTCGCGGGTGCGGGCGGCGATCTGGGAGATGCTGTCTTGGAGTGCGCGGCGCTGGGTTCCCGTGAGGTCGGGTTCGGGCTCCGACGGCTCGGCACCACTGTACGGCGTGTTCCCGTGCATTCGCTGTTAGTAGGGCACCCCCACGTAAAGTCCTTTTAGTGTGGGTGGTTTTCGCACGCTCCGGCGCTCAGAGAATCGGCTCGCTGTCGCCGTAGGCGGCGAGCACGACCGCGGCCGCGTACTCGCCGGCGTCCGCCTCCGTGCTGACCGTTTGAACTGTCGCGTCGTCGAACGTCCAGTCCCGGAGGTCCATGCCCGCCTCGATGCCGGCGCGCACGCGCGACTCCACGTCGCCGGCGTCGGTCTCGTCGGCGACCTCGTAGAACAGTCCCGGGCCCTCGTCGCTGTCCGCCCACGCGAGCGCGGCGCTGACGTGGCGCGGGCCCGCGGCGTTCGCGTGCGCCTCCACGACCGTCAAGCGGTTCCCCGCAGGGCCGAGGTCGGGCGCGGTCCCCACGGCTTCCACGTCGGCGTCGGCGGGAATCACCGACGACACCGTGACGAGGTTGTAGTTGTGGACGCCCGCGTCGGCGAGCGCGGCGTCGTACGCCGCCATCGCCGTGGGCGCCGTTCCCGTCCCCCAGACGACTCTGATGGTCATACGAACGCGTCGGGGCGCGCGATACAAGAGCGTTCCAATCCCGACCGGCCGGCCGCGACTACCGGATGTAGCTGGGGTAGTTCGGGCCGACGTCGTCCTCGCCCTCGGCGACGAGCTTCTCGTAGGCCGCGTCGAAGTCCTCGCGGCGCACCTCGTCGCGGTCGTCCCGAATCGCGAACATCCCCGCCTCGGTGGCGAGGCTGGCGAGCTGTGCGCCCGAGAAGCCCTCGGTCTGCCGCGCGAGGTCCGCGAACTCCACGTCCTCGGCGACGTTCATGTCGCCCGCGTGGATTTCGAGGATGCGCTCGCGGGCCTCCTCGGTCGGGTTCGGCACCTCGATGAGGCGGTCGAAGCGGCCCGGGCGGAGAATCGCCGAGTCCAGCATGTCGAAGCGGTTCGTCGCCGCGATGATGCGGACGTCGCCGCGCTCGTCGAAGCCGTCCATCTCCGAGAGCAGCTGCATCATCGTGCGCTGGACCTCGGCGTCCCCGCTGGTCTTCGAGTCCGTGCGCTTGGCGGCGACGGCGTCGATCTCGTCGATGAAGATGATGGCGGGCTCCTTCTGGTCGGCGAGCTCGAAGAGGTCGCGGACCAGCCGCGACCCCTCGCCGATGAACTTCCGGACGAGCTCGCTGCCGGCCATCTTGATGAACGTCGCGTCAGTCTGGTTCGCGACGGCCTTCGCCAGCATCGTCTTCCCCGTGCCCGGCGGGCCGTGGAGGAGCACGCCGCTCGGCGGCTCGACGCCGACCTTCTCGAACTTCTCGGGGTTGACCAGCGGGTCCTCGACGGCCTCCCGGACCTCCCGGAGCTGCTCGTCGAGGCCGCCGATGTCGTCGTACTCGACGGTCGGCGACTCGTCGACCTCCATCGCTTGCGCGCGGGCGTCCGTCTCGTCGTCGAGGACGCGCTGCACGCTGAACGAGTCGTTGATGGCGACGCGGTCCCCGACTTCGAGCTCGTCGGCGAGCCGCGGCGACAGCTCCGTGAGGACCTCTTGGTTGTTGCCGTGCTGCTTGATGACGGCGCTGCCGTCCTCGGGCAGGTCCTCGACGGTGGCGAGGTACAGCGACGCGGTCTTGAGCGTCTCGTTCTCGCGCTGGAGGCGGTCGACCTCCTCGCGGAGCTCTTCGCGGCGCGACTCGACGTCCTCCAGCTGGGACTGGAGCTGCTCGTGGACGTCGAGAATCTCCCCGTAGTGGTCTTGGAGCGCGTCGAAGTGTTCTTCCGGCGACGACTCGGGGTCGACGTCGAGCGTCGGCCGGTCAGGTAGTGAAGGACTACGCGACATTCGTTGGTGGATGTAGGGGCCGCGCGTAGAAGTTCCTTTGGGTAGGCGGAACGCCTACCGGCGCTCGCGCGTCTGACGCACGCGGAGAGAACTGCCCGTTCGTCGACCGCTCAGACGAGCTCCTCGGCCTGTTCGAGGCGCTCGTCGTAGACGTCGAGCGCGCGCTCGATGGGGTCGCTGGTGGACATGTCCACGCCAGCGGCGCGCAGCAGCTCCAGCGGGTACTCGCTGGAGCCGCGCTTGAGGAAGTCCAGATACCGGTCGGCGGCGGGCTGGCCCTCCGCGAGGATGTCTTGGACGAGCGCGACGGCCGCCGAGATGCCCGTCGAATACTGGAAGACGTAGAAGTTGTAGTAGAAGTGCGGGATGCGCATCCACTCGCGGCGGATGTGGTCGTCGACGACGGCGTTCGCGTAGTAGGCCTCCTTGCGCTCGCCGTACACCTCGTCGACGCGGTCCGGCGTGAGCGCCTCGCCGTCTTCGGCCAGCGAGTGCAGGCGGTGTTCGACGTCCGCGAACAGCGTCTGCCGGTACAGCGTCGAGCGGAACCGTTCGAGGTACTCGTTGAGGATGTGCTTGCGGAAGTGGTCGTCCTCGACGGTGTCGAGGAGGTGGTTGACGAGCAGCGCCTCGTTGACCGTGGAGGCGACCTCCGCCACGAAAATCTCGTAGTCCGAGTAGACGTACGGCTGCTTCTCGCTGGTGTACTGGCTGTGGAGGCTGTGCCCGAGCTCGTGGGCGAGCGTGAACATCGAGGAGATGTCGTCCTGATAGTTCATCAGGATGAACGGCTGGGTGTCGTAGGTCCCCCCGGAGTACGCGCCCGAGCGCTTCCCGCGGTTCTCGTAGACGTCCACCCACCGGGATTCGAGGCCCTCCGCGACCCGGTTCTGGTAGTCCTCGCCGAGCGGCGCGACCGCCTCCACGACGTGCTCTTTGGCCTCCTCGTAGGGGATTTCGGGGCTCTCGGAGTCCACGATGGGCATGTAGAGGTCCCACATCTGGACCTCGTCCACGTCGAGGGCCTGCCGCTTGAGGTCGACGTGGCGGTGGAGCTTGTCGAGGTTGTCGTCGACGGTGTCCACGAGGTTGTCGTACACCTCGGTGGGGATGTTCGAGCCGTCGAGGGCGGCCGCGCGGGCGGTGTCGTAGTTCCGGGCTTCCGCGAGCTTCACGTCCTTCTTCACTTGGTTCTTCATCGTCGCGCCGATGGTGTTGCGGACGTCGCCGAGCGTCTCGAAGAAGGACTCGTGGACGGTCTGTCGGAACTCCCGGTCGGGGTTCTTCAGGAGTTTCGTGAAGTTCGCCTGCGAGATCTCGACGGCGTCGCCGTCGGGGTCCTCGACGGTCGGGAACTCCAAGTCGGCGTCTGTCAGCATGCTGTACGCGTCACTCGGCGCGCCCAGCACCTCCCCGAGGTCGCTCAAGAGTTCCTCGACTTCCGCCGAGCGCGTGTGCGGCTTCATGCGGAGCACGTCGTCGAAGTAGTGCTCGTAGGTCTCCAGTTCGGGCGCCTCCTCGACGAGCGACTGGAGTTCCTCGCGCGTGCAGTCCTGTAGCGCCGGGCCGAAGAAGGAGGTCGCGCTGGAGACGTCCGCCATCAGGCTGGACGCTCGCGCGCGCAGCGCCTGATACTGCTGGTCGCGGGTGTCCTCGTCGGAGCGCATCCGGGCGTACGCCGACACCTTCTCGGCCTCCCGGTGGATTTCGTCGCGGAGTTCGAGCGCCTCCAGCAGGGTCTCCCCGGACTCCGTGAGCCGGCCCTCGTAGGCTTCGAGTGCTTCGAGGCGCGAGGCGACGTCCTCGTAGGCGGCTTCCCAGTCGTCGTCGCTGGCGTAGATGCTCGCCAAGTCCCACGTGTGCTCTTCGGACAGCTCGCTGCGTTCGGGAACGCTACTCATGCCGCAATCGTTCGGTGCAGGCCGGTTAAACGTTGATGGACGACGGGGCGATTGCCGGCGCTGCGGCGCGAAAATAACTCACAGCGCGTCGGCGACGTGGCCGGCCGCGCGCGCTCTCGCCCGGCGCGCCGCCCGCAGGTCCGCGAACATCTCCCGGGTCGCCGCGAGCGCGTTCGCGTCGACCGCGAAGTCGAGGTCGTAGTCCACGTCGTGGAGCACCAGCGGGCCGGGCGGCGCGGGCGTCACGCCCTCCGGTCCCTCGATGCCGTCGGCGGCGAGCAGTCGGTCGATGCGGTCAAAACCGTTCCCCGACGCGACCGCCTGCACGAGCGCGACGACGCGGCGGACGAGCTCCCGGCAGAACCCGCTCGCGCGCAGCGTCACGACCAAGAACGCCCCGTCCCGCTCGATACCACCGGCGAGCTTCCGGACGGTGTTGGCGTCGTCGGGCGTGAGGTTCCGATAGTCGTGCTCGCCGAGCAGGCGGTCGAGCGCCTCAGCGGCTCGCCCGTCATCTGTGCCAGTAGCGTGGCTTGCGGCTCCGTCGGAAGCGCGCTGCGCTTCCGAGCCTCCGGTCGCTCCGCTCCCGGAGACGCCGCTCGCTCGTTCCGCGCCCTCACTGGGCTCGGGCGCGAGCCAGAAGTACCGATACTCGCGGCGGTTCGCGTCGTGGGTCGCGTGGAACTCCGGCGGCGCGTCGGCGGTCGCCCACGTGCGCACCGGCCCGGAGAGTTCGCCGTTCAACGCAGAGGGCGTGAGCCACTCGGGCGCGTCGAAGGCGATGGTCTGTGCGCGCGCCGACACGCCCGCGTCGGTGCGGCCCGCGGCGGCGTACCCCCGCGGCTTCTCCCCGTCGAAGACGCCGAGTCGGCGGAGCGCGCCGAACAGCTCGCCCTCGACGGTCGTGACGTCCGGCTGGCGCTGGAAGCCGCGGTAGGGGCGGCCGTCGTAGGCGACGCGGAACGAGCGGCGGACCACCTCAGGCGAAGTCGTCGTACCGCGGCTCCGCGCGGTCGCCGGGGAAGTCCTCGAACGGCGCGGTCGTCTGGTCGCCGCTCTCCATGTCCTTGACGGTGACTTCGCCGTTGGCGAGGTCCTGCTCGCCGACGATGACGACCGTCCGCGCGCCGATGCTGTCGGCGTAGTTCATCTGCGCGCCGAAACTCCGGTCGGCCACGTCGCTCTCGACGACGTGGCCGTTCGCGCGGAGGTCGCTGGCGACGCGGGCGGCCTCCGCCTCGGTGTCACCGACTTGGAGGACGTAGTAGTCCGTCGAGAGGGCGCCCTCGGAGCGGACGCCCGCGCGCTCCAGCAGGAGGTTCAGGGGCGCGTGACCGGGTGCGACGCCGACCGCGGGCGTGGGCTGGCCGCCGAACTCCTCGATGAGGTCGTCGTAGCGCCCGCCGCCGAACACGGAGCGCCCGATGTCGCCGGTGGCGTCGAAGCACTCGAAGACGACGCCCGTGTAGTAGTCCAGTCCGCGGGCGGTCGTCAGGGAGACGTCGCAGTATTCGCGGACGCCCAGATTCTCCGCGGCGTCGAGGACCGCGCGGAGGTTCTCGACGGCGTCGGCGACGCGGTCGGTGCCCGCGAACTCGGTGAGCGCGTCGAGGTCGTCGCCCGCGAGCAGGTCGTCGAACTGCTCGGCTTGGTCGTAGGAGAGCCCGGCTTCCGCGAGGCCGTCGAGGTACTCCGCGCGCTCGATTTTCGCGCGCTTGTCCACGACCCGGATGGCCGCCTCGGTGTCCACGTCGGCGTCGAAGGCGTTCAGGAGGCCGCCGAGGATGTCGCGGTGGGAGACCCGGAACTCGAAGTCGTCGCCGGTGAGGCCGAGGCTCGTCAGGCCGTCCGCGGCGACCGCCAGCACTTCGGCGTCCGCGCGCGGGTCGCTGGAGCCGAAGATGTCGACGTTCGTCTGGTAGAACTCCCGGAAGCGGCCCTGCTGGGGCTCCTCGTAGCGCCAGAACGCGCGCGTCGAGTACCACTTGATGGGCTTGGAGAGCTCCTGCTGTTTGGCGACGACCATGCGCGCGACCGTCGGCGTCAGCTCGGGCGTGAGCGCCACGTCCCGGCCGCCTTGGTCGGTGAACGAGTAGAGCTCGTCGACGATGCCCTCGCCGGACTTGTCGACGTACATCTGCGTGCCCTCCAGCGCGGGCGTCCCGATCTCCCGGAAGCCGTAGCGGCGCGCCGCGTCCTCGACGGCGTTTATCGCCTCGCGGCGCGGCCCCATCTCCTCGGGGTAGAAGTCCCGGAATCCCTTGAGTCGGTCGTACATACCCTGTGGTTCGCCCGACGCGCGCTTGAAAGCTTCCGTTCAGTCGCTGCGCGGCGGCGACGGAGCGACCGCGGGGTAGTCGTCGGGCGCGCCGAAGCCGTGGTCGCGGAGCCGGTCGGCGTCCCGGGTGAGGTCGCGCACCCACGAGCGGCCGCGGTCCGTGAGCGCGGCGGCGCCGTACCGAATCGGGCCGCCGCTGACCGTGCGTTCGCCGATGTCCAGCGAGACGGACCCGTACGTCTCCGCGTGGTCGGGGTCGGAGAAGTCGATTTCGGCGGGGAGGTCGACGGTCGGCACGCTGTACTCGGCGGCCATGCTGCGGTAGACGAACGCGGCGTCAAGCTTCCCGGTGTCGAGCACGCGCGCAATCTGGGTCTCGGGGAGGCGGGTCGTGTTCGCCAGCACGGGGTCAACGGCGTCCAGCAGGCCGCGGCGGGCGGCGAGCCGGAGCGCCAGCACCGTGCGGTAGCCGAGCGGGTCGACCGCGGGGTCCGTGCGACCGACGCGAATGTCGTCGGCAAGGAGCGCGCTCGTCCAGTCGTCGCGGAGCGCGTCGGCGTGCGCCGAGTCGGGGTCGTACGCGAGCGTCAGTGCGTTCGTGGCGAACAGCACCACGTTCTCCGTGAGGCCCGCGAACAGCGCGGGGTCAGCGAGCGCGAGGGCGTCCGGCGCTCGCGCGTCTTCGGTGACGAGCCGCCGGGCCGCGAGGCTCCCGTGGGCTTCGACGGTCGCGCCCGGAACGTCACTGGCGACCGACAGCAGGCTCCCGGCAACGAGCGCGGCGACGCCGGCGTCGCTTTCGCCGCCGAACGACCCGAAGCCGGCCGCGAGGCTCCCCGCTCCGGTGGCGGTCACGGCGGCCCCCGCGAGGAACTGTCGACGGGACTGTCGCACGTACGTAACCTTACGTAGTGTCTTCAAAGACGTTTCGTAACCAATTGTGGGTTCGCTGGCGGACGCCGGGCCACTCGGTCGCCGGACATCCGAGCGCGAGCGCAGACACAGATTCCGTCGTAGCGGCGACAGCGAGCCACCTTTGTAGGAGTACCGCGTAGCGAAGTCGAGCAGATGACGGAACTCTCGGTGCTCCACGTCGACGACGACCCCGACCTCGGAGCACTCGTCAAGATTCACTTGGAGCGCGACGCCAGCGGCATCGACTGCACGGTGACGAGCGAGACCGACCCCGAGCGCGCGCTGGAACGCCTCCGGAACGACGAGGACGGCTTCGACTGCGTCGTCAGCGACTACAACATGCCCGGGATGAACGGCATCGAGTTCCTCGAAGCCGTCCGGGAGGAACACCCCGAACTCCCGGTCCTGCTGTTCTCCGGCGAGGAGACCGGGGACGTGGCGGCCGGCATCGTCAGCGCGGGCCTGACCGACTACCTCCAGAAGGGGTTCGGCACCGAGCAGTACACGATGCTGATTCGGCGCGTCGAACACGCGGTCGCCGACGACGGCGAGTTCGACCCGGACGCCTCGGTGGAACTGGACGGCGTCGGCGTCGTCGGCGCCGACGAGCGCTTCGAGAGCGTCGACGACGCGTACGCCTCCCTCTACGGCTACTCCTCGGAGGAGGTCGCGGGCAAGCACTGGACCGAACTCCACCCCTCGACGGCGGTCGAGCACATCCGCACGCACGTCCTGCCGGTGGTCGAGGACGGCGGCAAGTGGACGGGGCGAAGCGAGGGGCTGCGCGCCGACGAGTCGACGTTCACGGAGTCGAAGATGGTGACCGCGCTGAACGACGGCCGGCTGCTGATTGCGGTCTCGTCGCTGGACGACAGCGGGCTGGCGGCCGAGGACTGAGTTCAGGCCGCGATGAGGCCGACGCCGACCACCGCGAGCACGGCCGCGCCGAGGCGCCGACGCAGCCCGGGCTCGCCGAGGAGCACGCACCCGAGCAGGACGGCGACGATGGCCTGCCCGTTCACGAGCGTGGACGCGATGCTCGCCGGGACGCCGGCGAACGCGAGCGCGGTCACGTGCTCGGCGAGCGCCACGCCCGCGCCCGTGAGCGCGAACTTCCCGAGGTGCGGGCGGACGCCCCCGGTCGGCCAGCGGCGGAGCGCGAACGGGAGCACGACGACGGCGACGCTCCCGAGGTAGACGGGCACCCAGAGCCGCGTCGGGAACGTGAACGTGTCGAGGACGACCCGGCGGCCCACGTCGCTGACCGCGAACAGCGCCGCGGAGACGAGCGCGAGCTGGGCCGCCCGCGAGTCGGCGGCGCGACGGAACGGTTCGAGCACGTTTCCGCCCTCGTAGTTGGCGAGGTAGACCGCCGTGGTGGCGACCGCGATGCCCGCGACGGCGGTCGGTTCGAGGTACGCGCCCAGCAGGAGCACCTCGATGGGGACGACGAACACGGGGACGATTTTGGCGATTGGCGCGACGTAGGAGACGTCACCGACCGCCAGCGCCTGCACGGAGACGACGAACGCGAGCGCGCCGAAGACGGCGGTGCCGGCGAACACCGCGACCGCCCACGCGTCCATCGGCGGAAACGCCGGCAGGCCGCCCTCGCCGGTCGCGACCGCGAACGGGAGGTACCACGCGATGGCCGCCGCGTTCACGAACACCGTGAGGACCGCGCCGTGCACGCCCGCGAAGTAGCGCTTCAGGACGAACAGGTACGTCCCCCACAGGCCCGCGGCGGCGAGCGCGTAGAGTAACCCGGGCTCCATTCACGCGAACCGAGCCCGCGCCCAGAGAAGAGTGGTTCGATTGCGGGCCGCTACTCGCGGAGGCCGTGGACGTACGTCTGGTCGTGGTCGGGGAACACCTCGCGGATGGCGTCGTCGCCGTGTTCCTCGCGGAGAATCGCGCGCAGTTCCGCCTCGTAGTCGGCGCGCGGAATCTCCTCGCTGGGGCCGACCTCCACGTCGAGTTCGGCGTCCACGAGCCGGTCGACGGCGCCCCGGCCGAACCCCGCCAGCGGCGAGAGGTAGTCGACGCCGTGACGGTCTTCGAGGCTCTGGGCCTGCGCCCGCGAGACCGTCGGCACGCGGTCGTCCCGGCGCGTGCCGTCCGCGACCGCGTCGAAGTCGAGGGCGGCGACGGCCTCCAGCGCCGCCTCGTGGACGTGCTGGATGCCGTTTCGGGGGTAGCCGTCCTCGCGCATGCGCTCGACCGCTTCCTCGGCTATCTCGCGGTCGAGTTCGAGCGCGCGGAACCGGAAGCCCGCGGCGTCGGCGGCCCGCCGCGCGTGCTCGTGCTCGTCGGTCACGCCGAAGTGCGCGGTGACCAGCGTCACGTCGTAGAAGCGGTCGACGAGCAGCGCCGCCAGCGTGGAGTCCTTCCCGCCGCTGTAGAGCACGCCGACGTCCATCGCCTACCGGCGGTTGATGTTGTAGCTCTGGGAGTCGGGCTTGAGCTCGCGGAGCAGGTCTTTCATCTGCTCCTCGTCGATTTGGTCCTGCAGGCGGCCCGACTGGGCGAGCGCGAGAATCTGCTGTTCGGCCTGCTCGGCGAACTCCGGCTTGCTCATCTTGATGGTGTTCAGGCGCTTGCGCGCGCCGTCGCTGAGGTGCTGTTTGAGCAGCGCCTGCTTCTGCTGTTCGGCCTGCTCGCGCTGGGCCTGCTGGGCGGCCTCGCGGTCTCCGCCGCCCTGCTGTTGTTGCTGCTTGAGCTGTTCTTTCTTCTGCTGGCGCAGTTCTTCGAGCCGGTCGTCGTCCGGGCTCCCACTCATACTCGCCAGTAGTCGACGAATCCGGTTAATTGTAACGCAACGGGGTGGGAGCGCCGCGGCTGCGCGGTCGAGAACGGCGAAAGAGCGGGCGCGTTACGCGTAGCGTTCGAGCTCGGGGCGGTCGAGCGCCTCGATGACGTCGCCGGCCGTCTCGTCGAGGAGGCTGCGGCCGTCGGCGGTGACGACGCGGCCGCGGTCGTGTTGCTGCTCGACGAGGCCCTCGTCTTCGAGCTGTTGGAGCACGGTCCGGACGATGTTCCGGGAGCTGGACGCGCTCGACGGCGGAGAGACGGTGTAGCGGTTGGAGCCGTCGACGGTGTCGCCGTAGGCCGTGGCGAGGCGCTTGACGCCGATGGGGCCGTCGATTGCGACCTTCCGGAGGACGCTGGCGGCGCGGCGCGCCCAGAAGTCTTCCTGTTCCGGGGGGAGTTCGCGGCCGACGCCGGTCTTCGCGAACTGCGCCCAGTCGGGTTCGTCGAGTCGGTCTTCGAGCTCGCTCGCGAGCTCGTCGACGAGCTCGTCAGCGGGAGCGTCGTAGAGGGTTGCCATTGGGCGGAATTCACGTCGGATTCGTTTAAAGCCATCGTTAGGGAGTCGTGCGGCGTCGTCGGGGCCGTCCGGCCGTCGGCGGCGGGCGCGAGCGAGGCCGCATCCCGGGCGTTTTAGGCGGCGGCCGCGAACCCGAGGGCATGAACGAACGGGCGGCCCTCGACGTGGTCGGCGGGCTGGTCGCGGGCGCCGGCGACGACGCCGCGGTCGTCGGCGACGCGGTGTTCACCATCGACATGCTCCACGAGACGACCGACTTCCCCGCGGGGACGACCCGGTACACGGCGGGCTGGCGCTCGGTGGGCGCGTCCCTGTCGGACGTCGCAGCGATGGGCGCGGCCGCGACGGCGGCAGTCGGCGTCTACGGCGCGCCCGACTTCGACGAGGACGAACTGCGCGCGTACGTCGAGGGCGCGCTGGACGTCTGCGAGGCCGTCGACGCCGAGTACGTCGGCGGCGACCTCGACGGCCACGACGAGTTCACGGTGGCGACGGCCGCCGTCGGCCACAGCGACGACCCCGTGTTCCGGGACGGCGCGACCCCGGGGGACGCGCTCGTGGTGACGGGGACGCTGGGCCGGACCGCGGCCGCCATGCACCACTTCGAGGCGGGCGACGCCGAGCGAGCGAACGAGCTGTTCCGGTTCGAACCGCGGGTCGGGGCGGGGCGCGCGCTCGCCGGGCACGCGACCGCGATGATGGACTCCAGCGACGGGCTCGCGCGCTCGCTGCACCAGCTCGCGGAGGCCAGCGGCTGCGGGTTCGCCGTCGACGGCGACAGCGTCCCGGTCGCCGACGAACTCCGGGACACCGTCGAGAACCCGCTCGATACGGCAGCGATGTACGGCGAGGACTTCGAACTCGTGGCGACCGTCCCGACGGAAGCGGTCGAGGAAGTGCGTGGGGCCACTGACGTGCCGGTATCGGTCGTCGGGGAAGTCACAGACTCCGGTGTGACGCTGGACGGCGAGCCGCTAGCGGACCGCGGCTGGACGCACTAGCCGACGATTTGGATGGGGACCGGCATGAAGCAGAGCGCGCCGAGGACGAACGTGAGCACGCCCAGCGCGGCGCGGCGGCGGTCCAGCGACGAGTCGTCGACGGGGTCGACGCCGCCCGCGAACGTGATGACCGTGGCGATGACGCCCCAGACCACCCAGATGCCCGCGGTGTCGCCGGCGTCCGCGACGAACCACTGGTAGCCCGCGAGCGCGAACAGCGCGGTCGGGACCAGCGGCGCGACGCGGTCGGCGTGCTCGCCGACCAGCGACCGGAGGACGTGGCCGCCGTCCAGTTGGCCGACCGGGATGAGGTTCAGGAACGTGACGAACATCCCGATCCAGCCGCCCATCACGACCGGGCTGACGGACTTCGAGGGGTCGGCGTAGGAGAGCGGCTCGCCGAGGCCGGCGGCGATGGCTTGGAGGAGCGGCGGGTACGCGAACTGGACTTCGACGGCGTTCGCGGAGTTGACGAGTTCGGGGGGCACGGTCACGGGCGGCAGCAGCAGACCGACCGTGGAGACGACGACGGCGGCGACCAGTCCCGCCAGCGGACCGGCCGCGCCGATGTCGAACAGCGCCTTCCGAGAGGGGATGCGACCGCGCATGCGGATGACCGCGCCCATCGTCCCGAACAGCGACGGGAACGGGATGAAGTACGGGAGAGAAGCGTCGACGTCGTGGTAGCGGCTCATCGCGTAGTGGCCGAACTCGTGGACGGCGAGCACGCCGACCACCGCGAGCGTGAACGGCAGCGCCTGCACGACCTCGGGCGAAAACGGGTCGACGTAGTACCAGTTCGCGCCGACAAACAGCGTCGACGCCAGCGTCGCCACGAACAGCGCGACGTTCGTCCACGGAACGCCGCCGCTGTCGTCGGTGGCGTCGCGGGGCTCCGCGACGAGCACGAGTTCGCCCGTCCGCTGGGCGAGTCGGACCTCGTAGCCGCGCTCGCGGAACGCCGGCCACACCGTCTCCATGAGGGTCTCGCGGTCGGTCTCGCGGTCGCCGAAGTAGAGCACGCGGCCGTCGTCGCGGCGCACCTCGTAGACGTCGAAGACCGACGCGAACGAATCCGGACTCGGGGCGCCGTCGGGCGGCTGAGCCGACATCACCGGGGCTTACCGTTCCAGCGGTTTAAGCACTTAGTCGGCGGCACCCCGGCTCCGGGGGTCGAGAAAACGGAAGGACGGGAGTTGGGTCAGGGCGGGCGGTGCGAGCGCAGCGGGGTTACGCGGACTGCACGCGCCACGTGGTGGCGCTGGTGTACGACCACTTCTCGACTTCGAGGTCGGTCGCGGACTTCGAGAGCTTCACCATGAGCGCGCCGATTTCCTTCGGGGAGAGGTCCACGTCGTCGGCGATGAACTTGCTCTTGAAGTAGACCTCGCCGTCGGCGGCCTTCTCGCGCAGGTACGCCTTCAGCCGCGTTTCCTTGTCCTGCGGTTCGTCGGCGTCGGTGGAGGGGGATTGGGTTGCGCTCATCTTCGATTCTGCCTACCGGCTCCGGGAGGTTATAAAGGGGTGAACGTTCGGACAGATTCGAGCGATTTCATCCGCGAACCGAGTTTGTGGGACGTTTCACGAACGTTCGAGAGACGCTTAGACATTTTATAGCGCCAGCAGAGCCGTCACTTCCCCATTCAGAGAGCAGCAGTTAGCGTCGGACATCTGGCGTCCGAAATCGGCCGTCGAGCCGCTCTTCGGCGCCGGAAGCGCGGTCGAGCGGGCGGCGCGCGCGGCGACGCTACTGCTCGTGCTTCCAGAACTCGTCCTCGACGGTGACCTCCTTCTTGAAAATCGGGACCTCCTCCTTGAGGCGGTCGATGCCGTCCTCGACCGCGCGGAACGCCTCGCGGCGGTGGCCCGCGAGCACCGCGACGAAGACGATGTCCTCGCCGGCCTCGATGCGCCCAACGCGGTGGTAGAGGCGTACGTCGAGGACGCCGTCGCGGGCCTCCAGTTCTTCGCGGATGGTCGCGGTTCGCTCGGCGGCGACGGCGTCGTACTTCTCGAATGTCAGCGACTCCGTCCACTCGTCGTCCTCGTCTTCGAGCGCGCGGACGCGACCCGTGAACGTCGCGATGGCCCCCGAGTAGTCCGCGCGCGGGGAGCGCTTCAGCTCCGCGACCAGCGAGGCCAGCGTCTCGAACGGCTCGGCGGCCTCGACCGCGTCGACGGCGGCGTCGAGGTCGGGGTCCGCGGGGTCGAGGCGGAGCGCGGGGTCCGCGACCTCTGTGTCGCCGACGGCAATCTGGGGGACGCGGGCGTCCGGGAAGCCGACCAGCAGCGCGTAGTCGTGGTCGCGCGCGAGGTCGTCGAGCACGTCCTCCGGGGAGCGGTCGCCGCCCGCGCCGCGCCAGCCGTCGCCGACGGTGTACGTGGTCCGGGCCGGCGCGTCGGGGTCGCCGGCGCGCACGACGCCGACGCGGCCGTGGTCGGCGAGGCGCTCGGCGAGGCGGTCCGCGACGCCGTCGGCGTCGTCGCCGGCGATGCCGTGTAGTTGCATACTCGCACGTGGGGGTGCTCGCGGCTTGTAGGTGTCGCCAGCTACCGGGCTCGCCGCCACCGCCACGCCAGCCACAAGCCCGCGACGAGCAAGACGACGGAGACCACGCCGAGCGCGTCGTCGTAGGGCGGCGCCAGCAGGCCGGCGACCTGCCCAACCGAGTACGACAGCCACAGGAGCGCGGCGGACGTCACGAGGAGCGCGCGAAGCGGCGGCAGCGACCCGAATCGGTGTCGCCACGCGGTCCCGAACAGCACCAACAGCCACGCGACCGTCAGGAGGACCGCGGGGTCGGTGACGGCGACCATGCCGGCGCGACGGCCCGCGGCGAAATAACGGTTCGCCCCGCTCGCGGGCGCAGCCCCGGAGTTGACAACCCTTAAGGACGCCACAGGGGTATCACGGTGTAGTATGCGAGTCGTGGTTTCTATCGGCGGTAGCGTCCTCGCGCCCGACCTCGCCCACGAGCGGGTCGAGGCCCACGCGGCCGCCATCGAAGCACTCGTCGACGCCGGCTGCGAGGTCGGGGCCGTCGTCGGCGGCGGGGGTGTCGCGCGGGACTACATTACGACGGCGCGAGCGCTCGGCGCCAACGAAATCGAGCTCGACGACATCGGCGTGGACGTGACGCGGCTGAACGCCCGCCTGCTCATCGCGGCGCTGGACGGGATGGCGGCCCCCAGTCCCGCCGAGAGCTACGAGACGGCGGGCGAGTCGCTGCGCCGCGGCGACGTTGCCGTGATGGGCGGCGTGGTCGCCGGGCAGACGACGGACGCCGTCAGCGCGGCGCTGGCGGAGTACACGAACGCCGACCTGCTGGTGTACGCCACGAGCGTCCCCGGCGTGTTCAGCGCGGACCCGAACGAGGACGACGACGCCGAGCACTTCGAGGAGATGACCGCGGGCGAACTCGTGGACATCATCGCCGACATCGAGATGAACGCGGGGTCGTCGGCGCCCGTCGACCTGCTCGCCGCGAAGCTCATCGAGCGCTCGGGCGTCCGCACCATCGTCCTCGACGGCACCGACCCGTCCCGCATCGTAGACGCCGTGCTCGGCGGCGAGCACGACGGCACGGACATCATCCCCGAGGGCACCGCCGACCAGATGACCTACTGGGCGGACGAGGCGTAGCGATGCACGCCGACGACGACCCCTACATTCTCGGCGACGAGCGCGGCTTCTGGGCGGACACCGCAGCCGACCGCATCCTCGACCGCGACCCCGAGGAGCCCATCGTCATCAAGGGCGGCATCTCGCCGTCGGGCGTCCCCCACCTCGGGAACATGAACGAAATCGTTCGCGGCTACTTCGTCGCGGAAGTCCTCCGGGAGCGCGGCTACGAGGTCCGCCAGCTGTTCACCAGCGACGACCGCGACCCGCTCCGGAAGCTCCCGCGGAAGCTCGCGGACCTCGACGGCGACCTCGTGGACCTCGGGGAGGTGAACGCGGGCGCGCTCGGCCAGAACCTCGGCGCGCCCTACACCGCGATTCCGGACCCGTTCGGGTGTTGCGACTCGTACGGCGCGCACTTCTCGAACCTCATCGAGGAGTCCGCCGAACTCTTAGGAATCGACGTGGAGATGGTGTCGAACACGGAGCGCTACGAGGACGGCGACCTCGAATCCGTCGTCGAGTTCCTGCTGGAGAACCGGGAGACGGCCCGCGAGGTGCTCGGCGAGTACCAAGAGAAGGTCGACGACGGCTACGTGCCGTTCCGCCCCATCTGCGAGAACTGCGGGCACGTCACGGAGACCGACGCCATCACCGACATCGACCTCGACGCGGGCGTCGTGCACTACGAGTGCAGCGACGTGGAGGCCGGCGACCAGACTATCGAGGGCTGCGGCCACGAGGGCACCGCGAGCCTCCGCGACGGGAAGCTCCCGTGGCGCTTCGAGTGGCCCGCGCAGTGGCGGGTGTTGGGCGTGGACTTCGAGCCGTTCGGGAAAGACCACGCGGAGGGCTCGTGGCCCTCGGGGACCGACGTGGCGCGCAACGTCCTCGGCGACGAGCCGCCCGTGCCGATGGTGTACGAGTGGTTCACGCTCGACGGCGAACCGTTCTCCTCCTCGGAGGGCCACGTCGTGCTCGTGCAGGACGTGCTCCGGCTGCTCGCCCCGGAAGTGGTGCGGTTCTTCTTCAGCAAGGACCCCCAGCGGGCGCGGGACTTCTCCGTCGAGCGCCTCGACCAACTGGTGGACGAGTTCGACCGCATGGAGGCCGTCTACTTCGGCGAGGTCGACGCCGACGAGGACGCCCGCGAGCGCGCCGAGCGCGTCTACCCCCTGCTGGTCGAGGAGCCCCACGAGGAGCGCATCCGCATCCCGTACACGTTCGCGGCCGTGCTCGGGATGACCGACGACCCCGAACTCCGCGAGGAAATCGCGCGCCGCGAGGGCCACATCCCCGACGACGCCCCCGAGTGGGCCGTCGACGCCGCGCTCGAACGCGTCGAGCGCGCCCGCGAGTGGGCCCGGCGCACGGACAACGAGTTCAACTACAGCCTCGCGCGCACCGAGATTCCCGCCCACGACTTCGACGCCGCGACCGAGGACGCCCTCGACGAGCTCGCGGACTTCCTCGAAGCCGAGGACCCCGACGGCGACGAGCTACAGGGCGAAATCTACGAGACCGCCAAGCGCCACGACATCGACATCGGCGCGTTCTTCTCGGCGGGCTACCGGCTGTTCTTCGACGAGGACCAAGGCCCGAAGCTCGGACCGTTCCTCGCCAAGCTCGACCGCGAGTTCGTGCTCGGGCGGCTCCGCCGCCGGCGCTGACACCTTCGGATACCCAACGGCTTTTGCCGCGCGGCCCCTGACTCTCGGACAATGGATATCTGGACGGTCCTCGGCGTCGCCCTGCTCGCGTACTGGGCCGGCGTGTCGTGGGCGAAGGCCCGCAACCTCCTGCCGTCGTTCGTCTCCGCGACCGGCCCGGTGCTCACCCTCCACACGAAGCGCGGGAAGCGGCTGCTGGCGTGGGCCGCGACCCCCAAGCGGTTCTGGCGCGCGTGGGGGAACTTCGGGCTCGGCGCCGCGCTCGTCGTCGCCGCCGGCACCCTGTTCATGCTGATTACGTCGGCCGCGCAGACGCTGGCGAACCCGCCCGCGCCGACGGCGGTGAACCAGCCGCGGAACGCGCTGGTCATCCCGGGCGTCAGCGACTTCATGCCGCTGTCGGTCGCGCCCGAAATCGTCGCGGGGCTGTTCGTCGGCATGGTCGTCCACGAGTTCGGCCACGGCCTGATGTGCTACGTCGAGGACATCGACGTGGACTCGATGGGCGCGGTGGTGCTCGCCGTGCTCCCCATCGGCGCGTTCGTGCAACCCGACGAGGAGAGTCAGCGGCGCGCCGACCGCGGGTCGCAGGCGCGCATGTTCGCGGCGGGCGTGACGAACAACTTCCTCGTGGTCGTCGTGGCGTTCGCGCTGCTGTTCGGCCCGGTCGCGGGCGCGGTCGGCGTCGCCAGCGGCGGGCTCGTCGGCGACGTGCACGGGGACTCCGCGGCCGCCGCCGCGGGCATCGGCGCGGGCGACCGCGTCACCGCAGTCGGAGGCGTGCCGGTGGCGAACAACACGGAGTTCCAGCGCGCGCTCGACGACGCCGAGAGCCGGGCAGTCGAGGTGACGCTGGCGAGCGGGGAGACGGTGCGCGTGGACCGCCACCTGCTCGTGACCGGGGTCGCGGCGGACTCGCCGCTGGCGACGCTCGGAACCGGGAACGTCCTCGCGTCGGTCAACGGGACCGAAGTCTACACCCAGCACGGCCTCGAAGCCGCCGTCGAGAACCGGACGGTGGCGACCTTCGAGACGGCCAACGGCACGGCCGTCACCGCGCCCGCCGGCGCGTTCGTCACCGTCGTTCCGGACTCGCCAGCGGCCGCCGCCGGCCTCCCCGGGGAATCGGACGTGGTCGTGACGCGCATCGACGGCGAACGCGTCACCACGGGCGCCGACATGGGCGACGTACTCGACGCCCACGCGCCCGGTGAGACGATAGCCGTCGAAGCACACGTCAACGGGAGCGTCGAGTCCTACGAGGTCACGCTCGGCGAGCAGGACGACGGCTCCAGCTACTTCGGCGGCGTCATCGCCACCGGCGTCACCGGCCTCACGGCGTCCGGGTTCGGCGCGCAGCTCTACCCCGCGGAGGCGTTCCTGTCGCTGGTCTCCGGGAACGTCGACGGCGGCACCGGGCTCGGCGTGCTGCTCGGCGGCGCCGCCGGCGGCCTCGTCGGGTTCCTGCAGGGCATCGCGGCCGCGCTGTTCCTCCCGCTGTTGAGCATCATCGACCCGTCGCTGGCGTTCAACTTCCCCGGGTTCGCGGGCGTGAACACGAGCTTCTACGTCGCCTCCGGGCCGCTCCCGGACGCCGCCCTGTTCGTGCTGGCGAACGTCCTGCTGTGGACCGGGTGGATAAACCTCAACCTCGCGTTCTTCAACTGCATCCCCGCGTTCCCGCTTGACGGCGGCCACCTGCTGCGGACGGTCGCTGAGGCGTTCACCTCGCGGCTCCCCATCGGCGACCGGCGCGCGGTCACCCGCGCCATCACCACGAGCATCGGGCTCACGATGCTCGCGGCGCTGGTCGTCATGTTCTTCGGCCCGCAGCTACTGGGCTAGTCGTCGAAGCCCATCCGCTCGGCGAACTCCTCGGGGGTGTCCTCGACGCGCTCGAACTCGTCGAAGTAGAACTCGTGGTGGCGGATGAGCTGCTCGGCGATCCACGCGGAGAACGCCTCGTCGAAGCGCCAGCCGTCGCCCGCCTCGGGGTTGGCCACGTCGAAGCGCTCGTCGGTCGCCAGCACCGCGAACACGTGGTAGAACCCGAGGATGACGTCCGTCACGTCGTCGGCCGTGGCGCCGACCTCCTCGCGCTTCTCCGCGAGCTTCTCGCGGCCCGCGTCCGTGATTTCGAAATACTTGCGGTCGGGCTCGTCCTCGACCTCGATGCGCTGGGCGTACCCCTCGTCCTCGAACTTGTACAGAATCGGGTAGACGGAGCCGTAGGAGGGCTCCCAGTGGCCGCCGCTGAGGTCCCCAATTTCCTTGAGAATCTCGTACCCGTACCGGGGGCGTTCCTCGAGCAGTTCCAACACGAGATACGAGACGAGTCCTTTCGGGGGACCGCTCTTGCGCATTCACGGGACGTTCCGCGGTTCAGCGGGAAAACGTTTCGGTCGCAGTCATCGCTCGGTTCCGCGGACTGACACGGCCAGCAGCGCCGAACCGCGGTTCGACCGCTCTGTCGAATACCCCTCTAGCGGCACCGACGCCGGCGGCGGGGCTGGTTAGGAAAACCCTTCTACGGCGAATCCCAACGCGTACCCATGGCAGACGCTCCACCGACCGACGAGGGTTGGTTCGTGCTCCACGACTTCTACACCGTGGACTGGGACGCGTGGCGGGACGCCCCCGAGCGGGACCGCGACGCGGCCCTCGACGAGGCCGAGTCCTTTTTCGCGCACCGCGAGGCGCTCGCAGACGCCGACGAGGGCGACTCCGCGGTGTTCTCCATCACGGGACAGGACGCCGACCTCATGTTCGTGCACTTCCGCGAGTCGCTGGACGAACTCGACCGCATCCAGCGCTCGTTCGAGCAGACGGCGTTCGCGGCGTACACCGAGCGCGCGCACTCGTACGTCTCCGTCGTGGAAGTCTCGGGGTACACCGCCCCGGACTACTTCGAGGACCCCGAGTCCGTCGACGCGGGCCTCCGGCAGTACTTCGAGAGCAAGCTCACGCCCGAGATTCCCGAGGACACGTACGTCTCCTTCTACCCGATGAGCAAGCGCCGCCAGCCCAAGCAGAACTGGTACGACCTGCCGCTGGAGGAGCGCGCGGAGATGATGGAGGTCCACGGCGACCTCGGCAAGCAGTACGCCGGGAAGGTCAGCCAAGTCATCGCGTCCTCGGTGGGGCTCGACGACTGGGAGTGGGGCGTGACGCTGTTCGCGGACGACCTCACGGACATCAAGGACATCGTCTACGAGATGCGCTTCGACGAGGTGTCCGCGAAGTACGGCGAGTTCGGCGAGTTCTTCGTCGGCCGCCGCTTCCCGCCCAGCGACCTCGCCGCGTTCATGGACGGCGCCGAAGTCCCGACGCCCGAGGACGCCGGCCACGACCACGCGCACGCCCACAGTGAGAGCGAGCACGGGCACAGTGACGGCCACCACGGTGACGGACACGACCACGCACACGGCGACGACGGTCACCACGACCACGGTGAAGACGAGCAGGGCGACGACGACATCCGCGGCGAACTCGAAGACCTCGACATCTACGCCGGCAAGCCCCACGGCGAGGATGTGTACGCCACGGTCCTCTATTCGGAGGCTGACACCGACGAGCTGTTCGAGGAGGTCGAGGGCCTGCGCGGCAACTTCGAGCACTACGACACCCACGTCAAGACCGCCGTCTACGACGGCCGCGAATCGGACCGCGCCGCCGTCGTCTCCATCTGGGACACCGCCAGCGCCGCCGACACCGCCGCCGGCTTCCTCTCCGAACTCCCCGACATCGTCTCCCGCGCGGGCGAGGAGTCCGGCTTCGGCACGATGGGGATGTTCTACGAGACGAAGCCCGAGCACACCGACGACTTCGTCGAGAAGTTCGACACGGTGGCCGACGTGCTCGCGGAGATGGACGGCCACTTCGAGACCGACCTCATGGTGAACGTCGAGGACGAAGACGACATGTTCATCGCCAGCCAGTGGGCCTCCAAGGAGGACGCGATGGCGTTCTTCCGCAGCGACGACTTCGCCGACACCGTCGACTGGGGCCGCGACGTGCTCGCCGACCGCCCGCGGCACGTGTTCCTCGCCTAGTACCTTTTTACTGCGCGGGGTTTCCTCGGTCGCTTCGCTCCCTGCGGGAACCCCGCTTGCAAAAAGCTACGCCGGGAGAACGTAGCTCTCCCGTGCCCTTCCTCGCTCCGCTCGGAAGGACGCTAAAACACCCCGCGCTCACTCGCTGCGCTCGTTCGCGCGGTGAAACGCGCGCCTTTGCCGCGCGTATGCTCGGTGTTCCGAACAGCGACCGCTGCGCGCCGCGGGAAACAGGAGAAGATAGCGGAGATTAGTCGGCGGAGCCGATGAGGCCGGCTTCCTGCAGGTCTTCGCCGTCGACGCTCGTGCGGTAGTCCTCGTGGCTCATGCCGTCGAAGCGGTCGACGCCGAAGTTGTCGGCGTAGAGGTCCGCGACGCGCCGCGTTTCCTCGTCGCTGAGCGCGGGCGTCTCGGGGGCGGCCGCCCACTCGTCGATGTCGCCCTTCGAGCGGAACGTCGGCGTGACGGTGGCGACCTCGTCGAAGGAGAGGAGCCACTGGATTGCGGCTTGGCCCATCGTGCGCTCGCCGTCCTGTTCGAGGAAGCGCAGCGCCTCGACCTTCTCCCAGCCCGTCTCGTACCACTCGTCGGGGCGGAAGCCGCGGTGGTCGCCCTCGCCGAGTTCGGTGTCGGGGGTAACCTGCTCGTTCAGGAGGCCCGAGGAGTGGGGGACGCGCGGAATGAGGGCGGTGGCGGCGTCCTGCTCGCGGACGTACTCCACGAAGTGGTTGTGCACGTCCTGTTCGAGGACGTTCCCGACGTACTGCACGGAGTCGAACGCCTCCTCGATGGCCGCCTCGCCCTCCGCGAGCCAGCCGATAGAGGGACCGAGCGCGACGCCGATGGCGTCCGCGCGGCCGTCCTCGCGGAGTTCGTCCAGCAGTTCGACCACGTCCGGCGTGAGTTCGGCCACGTCCGGGTTGTGGAGCTGGAGCACGTCCACGTGGTCGACGCCGAGGCGGTCCATGGACTGCTCGACGGCGTCCCGGAGGTAGTCGACGGTCATCTCCTTCGGAAGCTCGCCGTGGCCCGCCTGCGGGTTGTTGTAGAAGTCGTAGCCGACCTTCGTGGCGACGGTCATCTCGTCGCCGCGCTCGTCCAAGACCCGCCCGAGCAGCTCCTCGCTGCGGCCGTGGCCGTAGACGTCGCCCGTGTCGAAGTACGTGATGCCTTGGTCGAGGGCGTACTCGACCATTTCGAGGGCGTCGTCCTCGTCGCGGTCGCCCCACCAGTCGGTGCCCACGACCCACGCGCCGAACCCGACTTCGCTGACCTCGACTCCGGAGTTCCCGAGTTCCCGATGTTGCATACGCCTCGATTGGGGGGACAGCCACTTAGCGGGTGCGGTTCCGGTGGTGGCTCCGAGGAGACGAAGCCGCCATTATACACGCTCGCGGCCGGGTTCGGCCCCGATTCCGGGGCTTGGCGTCGGGACGGAAACCAATATCCGTGCCCACAGCCGAGGTAGGGGTATGACCAAGCGCCACGTCTCCCTCCCGGACGACGCGGAGGCGACCCTCCGCGGGTTCGTCTCGGAGGTGGACGACCGACTCGCGGCCGCGAGCGGGCCCGACGAACTCGCGGACGCCGTCACGGAGACGCTCGTGGACCTCCACGGCGCCCGCGACGCCTACGAGAGCTGGCAGAACGACGAGCACGTCTCGCCGACCGAGGCCGCGCGGCTGGCGAACTTCGACCCGCGGAACGCCACCCTCGAATCCGAATACTACGCCGAGAAGGACGAGGACGCGTTCGCGCGCTCGAAGCCCCTACAGTGGCTGTGGCGGCAGTTCGACAACACGCCGCTGGCGGACAACGTGGAGTTCGCGCTGCGGTTCCGCCGGATGCTCGCCGACCACCTCTTCGAGAGCGTCGGCGACGGCGTGCGGCTGTTCAAGGGAATCTCGATGACGTACGGTCACAACATCGAGCTGGGAGACAACGTGGTCGTCCACGACGACGTCCACCTCGACGACCGCGGCGACCTCACTATCGGCGACCGCGCGAGCGTCAGCGACGGCGTCCACGTCTACACGCACGACCACGACGTGGTCGACCAGACCCACGTCGACAACTTCCACACCATCATCGGCGACGACGCGCGCGTGACGCAGGGCGCGCTCGTCCGGGCTGGCGTCCGCGTCGGCGAGAACGCCATCGTCGGGTCGCGGGCGGTCGTTCAGGACGACGTTCCCGACCACCACATCGCGGTCGGGATGCCCGCCAAGAGCATCAAAATCAAGCCCGGCTGGGAGTCGGTCGCGGAGCCAATCGAGGACGCGGGCGTGAACCGACAGGAGGAACGCCGCCTCGACTACGACCTGCCGGACGACCTCGACGCCTTCGACGAGTTCCAGCGCGACCGCCACCCGCCAGACGCCTGATTCTGCGGCCGCCGGAACGGGCGAAGGGCTGAATAGGCTCGCCGTGTTAGACCCACACATGGAGTGGGAGTTGTTCGTGGTCGCGGTCCTGCTCGTGGCCGGCCTACAGTTCGCCGTGTGGCGACGCCTCCAGAGCGAGGACGCCGGCGGCGCGCCCGACTCCCCGGGCGTCGGCGACGGCGCCTCGCCGGCCGATGTCTCTCGTTCGACGAGCGACGACGCCGCGAGCCTGCAGTGCCCGTCCTGCGGGACCGAGAACGACGCCGGCTACCGGTTCTGCCGCGAGTGCGTCGCGCAACTGCAGCCGTGACGCGGGCGGTCGCACTCAACGTCGCGGCGAACACGAACCAGCCGGGGCTCCGCGGGCCGCTGCGCGCGGACGGCTCGTTCGTCTACGTCCCGATTCCCGAGCGCGAGCCGACCAGCGAGCCCGCGACCCCGTCTCCGGCGACGACTTCGAGGAACTGAGCGAGCGCGAGCGCCGCGCGTTCGCTGGGAACGCCCACCTGAAGCGCGACCCCTTCGACGCCGCGGTGCTGCTCGCCGGCACCGACGACTCCCGGCTCTACGAGACGGCGGTCCCGCTGAGCGGCGCTCGCGGCGTCGACGCCAACCGCGCGGTCACCGAGTGGTCCGGCGACTCGGGGAAGGGGCCGTGGTGGCGGCGGGCGCTGCGCTACGACGACGCCGGCCACGCCCGCCTCTGCGAGTGGGTCCAGCGGGAGTCGTACCCGCCGGTTCGCTGACGTTTACGTGGGTGGCCCGCGAACGCCCGTGTATGCTGGAACTGTACCAGTCGGAAGGCTGCCCGCACTGCGCGAAAGTCCGCGAGAAGCTCTCGGAGCTCGGCGTCTCCTACGTCACCCACAACCCCCGGCTCCCGGGCGGCGCGGGCGGCGACGTGACGAACGAGCGCACCTACGAGGAACTCACGAACGGCGGCGAGGACCAGATTCCGTACCTCGTGGACACCGACCGCGAGGAAGCGCTCTACGAGAGCGACGACATCGTCGACTACCTCGACGAACACTACGCCTGACGCCGCGACCGGCGCGGCTCAATTCCCTGCCCCAGCCACGAGGGCATCGACCGAACAGCGACAAGGCAGTCGCTGTTCGGGTCTGGTTACAGAGGAGTGCGCTGGCCGGGAGTTCACCGAGCGCAGTGAGGTGAACGTCGGACAGCGCGCGAGCTGTCGAACGAAGTGAGACTGCGAAGTGCGCTGGCCGGGAATTGAACCCGGGCTATGAGCTTGGGAAGCTCATGTCCTACCACTAGACCACCAGCGCTCACGGTGTTCGCGCTGAAGCTCGCAAACTCTTCGGGTTTGCTCACCACCAGCGCTCTGTCTGCGACTAACTGACGGCCCCACTTGAACGTAGCGTTTCGGGGAGTGGACGCGCGTCCACAATCCCACGCCAGCGAGTGGGTTTTAGTCGGACGCCGCCGAACAGTAAGTCGATGACTGCGCCAGACACGATAGCGCCGCTGGACTTGCGGTTCTCGGAGTCGGAGTTGACCGCGCGCCGCGACCACATCCAGTCGTTCGTGCGGGAGACGCTGGAGGCCGCGGGCGCGGACCGCTGCGTGCTCGGGCTCTCGGGCGGTATCGACTCGACGACGGTCGCACACCTCGCGGTGGACGAGCTCGGGACCGACGCCGTCCACGGGCTCGTGATGCCGGGGGAGGTGTCCAGCGACCAGAACATGAGCGACGCCGAGCGGGTCGCCGAGGACCTCGACATCGAGTACGACGTGGTGGAAATCGACCCCATCGTGGACCTCCTGACGGAGCTGTACCCGGCGGCCGAGGGCGACCAGCTCGCGGTCGGGAACGCGCGCGCTCGGAGCCGGGCCGTGCTCAACTACCTCGTCGCCAACCACGAGAACGGCGTCGTGTTGGGGACCGGGAACCGCACGGAGGCGCTCGTGGGCTACTTCACGAAGTACGGGGACGGCGCGGTCGACTGCCACCCCATCGGGAACCTCTACAAGATGCAGGTGCGCCAGCTCGCCCGCGACCTCGGCGTCGACGAGGAGCTCGTGACGAAGACGCCGACCGCGGAGCTGTGGGCCGACCAGACCGACGAAGAGGAGTTGGGCGTGGACTACGACACCATCGACGCGGTGCTGGCGCTCCACGTCGACGGGAACGTCCCGGCGAGCGCGACGGCCGACCACCTTGAGGTTCCCGAAGGCGTCGTCGAGACGGTGCGCGGGCTCCACGAGCGCAGCGAGCACAAGCGCGCGGTGCCGCCGACGCCTTAGTTCTCGAACGGCCGCTCCGAGAGCAGGCGCGCGAACGCGTCGGCTTCCGCGCGGTCCGATTCCTCGCGGCTCTCCTCGGCCGACAGCAGACCCGTGAGTTCGCGCAGCGCCGCGGCGTCGTTGGCCGCGATTTCCTCGGCGACCGCTCGCGGTTCGGCGACGACTCTGGAGACCAGCCCGATTTCGCGGGCCGTCTCGGCGTCGACAGTGCGCCCGGACAGCGAGAGGTCGGCGGCGTGGGTCGCCCCGACCGCCGCGGGGAGCCGGCGGGTGCCGCCCCACGCGCCGAACACGCCCAGCGAGACGCCGGGTTCGGCGAACGTCGCCTCGGGCGTGCAGACGCGTACGTCGCAGGCGAGCGCGAGTTCGACGCCGCCGCCGCGTGCTGCGCCGTCCACGCCCGCGAGGACGACGCTGTCGCTGTCCTCGATTGCGTTCATCGTACGCTGGCCGCGGCGCGCGAACGCCTCGCCGCGCGGGCCGTCCAACTCGCTGACGACGCCGAGGTCGGCGCCCGCGCAGAACGCGTCGCCGGCGCCGTGGACGTACACCACCGGCTCGTCGGCGTCCGTCACGGCGTCCCGGAGGTCGTCGAGCGCGTCGGGCGTGAGCGCGTTCCGAGCGTCGGGCCGGTCGAGGGTCACCACACGGACGGCGTCGCCGGCGTCCACGCGAAGCATACCGGTCCGTGGCGGTGGTTTCCAAAGGTCTTTGCCGTTCCCGCCGCTACCTTCGGTCGATGGAGGAGGCCGAGCAGGCGCGGGCCGCCGCCCGGGACGCCGTCGCCGACATCGAACCCGACGGGCTCCGGGCAGTCATCGACGACCACGTCGCGTCGTCCTCGATGCTCCCCGGCGTACTCACGGTGCTGAGCGCCCGCGTCGTCGACGGTTCAGTCGACGACGACGCGGTGGCGCGCCGAGCGGCGGGCGTGCAACTCATCTACGAGGGCTTACGGACGACGCGCGACCTCGTCGCCGAGGAGCCGTGGGCGCACACCGACGAACAGGACCCCAGCGACGACCTCGACGTGCTCGCCGCGGACGTGCTCGTCGCGCGCGGCTTCCGGCTGCTCGCGCGCACCGAGGCCGCCGGCCACGCGGTCCAGACGGTCCGGGCGTTCGGCCGCCAGCAGACCGACGAACAGGAGGACCGGGCGTCGGCGTCGCGCTCGCTGGAGTCGAACGTCTTCGAGCTCGCGGCCATCGCGGGCGGCACCGCCGCGGGCGGCGAGACCCCGGTGCCGCTGCGCCAGTACGTCGTCGGCCTCGCGGACAACGCCGCCGTCCCGCTGCCGGGCGCGGGCGACGCGCTCCCCGAGGGCATCGAAGACGTGATGGCCCGAGTCGGCGAGCGGCAGGGCGACGACCGCGTCAGCCCGACGTCGACGGCCGACCGCTGAATCGAATCGAAACGCCTAAAGAAGTCCCCGTGCCTTCTAACGAATGCGTGCCTGGGTAGCTTAGCGGTAAAGCGCGTCCTTGGTAAGGACGAGAGCCGGGGTTCAAATCCCCGCCTAGGCTTACAGGGCTTAGACGGCCTGTATTCCCACTTTGCGTGCTTCTTGGGAGCGAATCAATGTACCCCAAGAAAGCACTCTACCCACAAACGGCCACCCCCCCGCAGTCTTGCGATTCCGAGAACTGTCAGGACACTATAAACTCAGAACCCCATCAGCGGTGTTCCTCGCGCGTGGTGATAGGCCGATGAACCGCGACGACCCGCTCGAAGGGATGAAAATGAGCGCGGCATCCGAGGATATACCACCCGCGCCCGAACCCATCGAGTTCAGCTTCCCCCTCGTGAGCAAACGCTCGCGCGAAGACCTCGCGGAGTTCGGCCTCAACATGGTTCAGGACTACCAAGACTTCAAGAAGGACGTGCTGACGTGGCTCGGGAACTACGGGAAGAACCCCGACAAGCACGAAGGGCTGGCCCCCACCACGCTTGAGAGTACCCACTACAAGCTCGAAACCGTCTTCCGCTGGCTCTGGAAGTACGAAGGCCAATACACCACGACGTTCACACCCGAACACGCTGACAAGTTCATCACCGTCCTGAATCAGGCCGACTCGATGATTGACAGCACCGTACTCCACCACGCGAAGGACATCAAGCGGTACTTCCGCTTCTGCAACCACGCACGCGGGAAGGAGTACGAGTGGGAACTCGATCTCGAACTCTCCGCGAGCAACGGCGATGAGCGAGAGTACCTACGCCGCGCCGCGTTCGAGCCGCTGTATCAGGCCGCGCTCCAACACTCGTCGGTCAAGAGCTACTACTCCTGCTCACCAGAGGAACGCAAGGAGCTGAAGTCCTACGTCTCTCAGCGGCTCCAAGTCCCAAAGTCGAACGTCGGCCCCGAGGAGTTCAAACGGGCAAACTCGTGGAAGTACCCCTCAATGATTGCGACGACGCTGGACACGGGACTCCGCCCCATCGAGGTGGGTCGCGCCAAGGTGTCTTGGGTGAACCTCGAAGATAACGAGCTGAACATCCCGAAGACTGAATCCACGAAGAACGAGGGACATTGGAACTGCGCTATCCAGAGCCGGACAGCGAAGGCCCTCGAACGTTGGATAAATGAGCGGAGTACGATGGAGAAGTACGACGGTCGGGACGATCTATGGCTCACGCAGAAGGCGAAGCCGTACAACTCCGACTCGTGTAACGGTCTGCTTGATCGAATCATCGAGTCGGGGAACGTCCCGATTCCCGAACACCGCGAGAACGAAATCTCGTGGTACTCCATCCGACACGGCGTAGCAACGTATTGGGCAAACCACGTCGGCCCGCACCACGCGAAAGAACAACTCCGGCACAAGAGCGTCACGACGACGATGAAGTACCTCCACTCGGACTCGGACACCCGAGGGAGCGCGGTCGAACAAATCTGGTAGGCATTTATATCTGCCAACGAGGAAGGTAAAATCCGATATTCTCCCTTTCACTCCCGCAAAACTAATGTATTGAGGTTTACAGCCTTAAGGCATGAGCGGGGACGACAGAGAACCGATTAGAAAATACAAGACGTGTTTAGAATCCGGCTGTGACAATCAAGTTGGCAAGGAGGACGATTACTGTCCTCTACATCGAGAATAATGTCTGGAGATGATGATCGACGGGAACTACAAAGAGCGTGCAGAGAAGATAGCTGTGGAAGGCGCGTTGGTCGAGAGCATGATTACTGTTTGAAACACCGCGAGGACTAATCTAGTCAACTATGTCTGATGATAAAGGAAACCCGCATATCGCCGCTAACGTCAAAGTGTGCCTCGAAGACGGTTGTAAAGCCAGCATTGGGCGAGAACACAAATTCTGTCCAAAGCATCGAGAGTGAATATGTCTGAAGATGACCCCCTTGGAATAGATCAAAAGCTCAGTCTATGTGCTAAATCGGGGTGCGATACCCCGATTGGTCGAGAACACGAATTTTGTCCAAAACATCGTGAGTGATTATGTCTGACGACGAATTTGAAACTGAAGCGTTACAGAAGACCTGTGCTGAATCAGGATGTAAAACAGCAGTAGGACGAGAACACGACTACTGTTTTGAACATCGAGAATAGTTTGATGATCTCTATTGGTGAGGTGTATCTTGTTTTACTTGGCATTTTTATATTCGTACCCGTCGTCCAGATTTTGATTAATCCAGCATCAATCAGCGAGGCTCCTTCATCTAAGGATTCAATGTCTGTGGTTGATAGAACTGCATCCGAGTCGATAGCTCTCTTTGCTATTGTTTTAGTTATAATTCAATTTGTCTTGGAAGATACTGAGATGGGCTACTATCAGGAACTCACAATTGGTATCTTGAGTCTCTGTGCTGGTTTCTTGATGCTAACATTCATTCTAGAACTCTTTAGCGACGTTCGAGTGGTTCTATTCCATCTACAAATCACCGCACTCAGATACTCGGGCCTCCTGCTGTTTTCTGGACTACTATTCCTTCTACAATCGTATCAGTTGAATCCGACCATCCAGTACCTATTCGCTGGATTTGTCCTCATATCTTGGATTGCTTGGATATTCCACGAGTTGAAGTATCTATTTAGAATCCAGCGCAGAGAGTGGAATAACAGAGATATGGAGAGAGGGGAGTGGTTCCACAAAGCCATTCGCAAGAGACTCCCTTCCTCGTGAGTTTCTATAACAGGTCGTCCACCGATTTCATCCCACGCTCGTTCAGTCGGTATTCCTTCTTCCGCCCGTCTCCATCGTGAGGCTGTTTCTCCACAACGTCGCGCTCCGAAAGTTCCCACAGAATTTGGCTCACGTCGTCCGGGTCTATTTCTGAATCCTCAGGGAGCTTTTCCCTGATCTCAGTCGTCGTATGCCACTTCTCGCCGTTGTGTTCGTATAGAAATTCAGCGAGCATCCGCGTCCGCGACCCCTCCTCGAAGTTGACGATCTCGGGGTCGTCGTCTTCGGATTCTTTCGGCTCTATGGATTCGCCCGTGATGTATTCCGTCAAGTCAATCGGAGAGTCAGCTTCGATTCTGACGCTGATTGATTCGACTGAATCAGCGAATCCCGCTTCCTTGATGAACTGGTTGAAGGCGTGGAGTCCATCTTCCCCGGAAAGTTCCAGAGTCATAACCCCATCCGGTTGGTCAGACGACATACCCTGATGTTTGATGTGGGGTACTGAAAAACCACTTGCTGTTAAAAATCCTCACAGGTTATTCACTACTCTGTGTTTAACTCTAAGTGTTCTACTACGGTACTGTCTTAGTTGAGTGAACAACCCTCGATGTGGTAAAACTCAACGTAGGTAACTTCTTAGAGTATATATCTAAGATAGATATTTCGCCCGCGTTGTGCGTTCTCGCGAGCTAATTCGGATGTTTCGTCGTATAGTACCAGAGGGTACTATATGACTTAAAGATACCTACTTGAGTGTTATCTCTCACCGGAAATCCTCGTAGAGTCGGGAGGGAGTCGGCCCGGTCTGGTCGTTGTATTTGTTCCCGTTCTCCTCGGAGTACGCCACGTCCGGCTTCGTCTTCATATCGTGAAGGGCGAGCTGGCAAATCCGCATCCCATCGCGGAGACGGATAGGGTACGGAGCGGCGTTGAACAATTCGAGCGTGATCTGTCCCCGGAAGCCGGGGTCGATGAAGCCCGCATTGTGGATGAACAGGCCGAGCCGCCCGACCGACGAGCGACCGTGGAGGATTCCTACCTTGTCGTCGGGGACGGTGATGTTCTCCTCCGTATGGGCCAGCGCGAACTTGCCGGGAGAGAGCGAAAGCTCGCTGGTTCTTTCGTAGTGACCGGGGTAAGTGTCGGCGTCGTCCACCTCGACCACGCCGGTCGCGGCAGGAATCCGAAGCTCCGACCCGAGGTGCAAATCCATCGAGGCAGGTTCCACAGCGAGCGTCTTCCCGTTGCCACGAACGGCCCCGAGATCGCCACGGCTAATCGAGTGCTGAATATCGTGCTGAGACAGAATCATGGGGCGCGAATCGAGTTGTTGTTCAGGTGGGTTTCGTAGGCGGAGAAGACGAGCGGCGACCACTTCTTACACTCATCGAGAACCTGAGTAGCGAACTCGCGGGCCTCCCATTGGGCCTTCATGTTCTTCCGCAGATCGAAGAAGTGCATCAGGGTTCGAGCGTTCGCAGAGAACGTTAGGTCAACCTCCACGCCGATGGGGAGGATGAATCGGGCGTCCTCCTTCGCCATCCCTTGCTCGATGAGCCGTTCATACAGCTCGACTGAGTTCAGGAAGTGTCCCTCGAAAGCGTCCTCCCCGGTGAAGTCTTCGGCGGGGCCATCGTACTGGCCGAGAACCACGTCGTCGGCTCCGGGGTTGTTCTTGTCGCCCGGTGGAACGACGATGTTCTTCTCAGAGAAATCGCAGTAGCGTTGGCTCTGAACGTCGAAGCTCATGTGGCGGTGTCGCGTTACCTGAGCCATAGCCGACCGGCTGAGTCCTTCGACCGCGAAGAACGCTTGGATGTGTTCAAACGGCCCGAAGTGGCCGCGTCGGAGTAGTTCACCGAGTAGTTCCTCGTGGGTCTTGTCCGTCCCTTCGAGGGCATCCTCGACGGTCTTACCGACGAGGGATTCGCTCATGTAGTCTCCCCGAGCCGCAATCACGGGAACATCGTCGGCGTTCGGTGTGCTGTATTCGGTCTTTAGTTCGACTTTCATTCGTGGTAGTAGGAGATGGAGAACTCGATCTCGGTCAGTTCAGGATTGAAATGATGGGTTTCCTGAAACCCCTCGATGCGGCAGTCCTTTCGTAGTACGTCGCTGAGAACGTCAGCGAGCATTGATGCAAGTTCGTCTTGTGTAACAGGAGTGATATATCTCATTAGATTCGTTCTGGTTCCGCAAAACAGCCGCTCCTCACTCTAATAGACGCTGAGTAAAGACTTAAAGATTCTTCTTTGAGCCTTAACCGAGTATCGAGTAGCGATCAAGGCTCACTTGAGTCTGGTACTTTCCCTCCGGCGGGCGCTTTACGTGTTCGACCAGCGCCGTCTTCAACCACGACATTTGCTTGCCGATACCGGACAGCCCGGCTTCCTGAAACGGAAAGGAGAGATTCGGAGCTATCCGAGGTTGGTCGCTGTTCAGCTCGTCCATAATGCTATCCTCTTTCCGGGCCGCCTGCTGGATAGCGTCACAGTATTTCTTCCCGGCGAGAACGTCTATCTCGTCGGCGTAATCAAGCCCCACGAAGGGGGACTTCAGCGAGCAGAAATTCCCGTGGGCAAGCTGGTCTACGAACACATCGAGGTCGCGGTCGTCGATGTGAGTCTCGTAGGGTTCCAGTTCCTTCCACGGAGGGACGAACCCGTGTTCAGCAGAGACGATCACCCACTTATCGTAGAATGTCTCCGCGTAGCGCCGCTTAAGGTCTAAAGTAATTCGAGGTGTAGAGGTCTTCCGCCCGGCTTGCTTCGTCGCGCTTGGCGGCCCCACACCCGACGATAGCGATTGTCTCGTTCATTCTAACACCCGACCGAGGCCGATCTCGGCGGCAACGAAGTGAGACTCCATTACCTCGGTGTTCACATCTTGGTCGTTGCCGGTATTCAGCAGGCTGTTCAGCTTATCTTCTACGTAGCAGGTTTCACACATTGGTTGTTATTCTCGGAGACGAACTGACCCAAATCGTTTCGAGTCATTTCGGCTTCCTTGTTGTGTAGGGCGGTGTGGTCGGCGTGATCGAGAACTTCGATGTTCTCCAATCGGTTATCCAACTTCATCGAGTTGGTGTGGTGAACGTCTTTTCCAACTACGGCGTCGTACCCGTACTTCGCAACGGCGAGAAGCCGATGGTGGAGTACGGAGTGCGCTTTCCCGTCGATGTTCACCGTGAGCTGTTCGTAACCATCGGGGCGCTCTGTAACTGCAACACTATACTTCAATCCGGTGCGCTCGATGCCGAACCGCTCCATCCAGCGTCTCACCGTCTCCTTGCCACAACCGAGTTCGCTTGCGACCTTCCGGGTAGAATGGTGGCGCGAGTACGCTTCTCTAAGCGTATCTTCATCTTGCCACGGTCTTTCGGAGGGCATTAGCAGAACGCGGCGAGTCCGGTCTGACTCTGCCCCTCGATTGCGGCGTCCACGTCGATGCCCACGGCGTCGAGGATGTCCACCATCGAGTTCCGAACGAGAGTGTCCTGCATCCGCTTCACGTCCACGGTGAGCTGGTCACGGAGGTCGTCCAGTTGCGCTCCCCGCTCGTATCCAATCACATCGAGCGTGTCTTCTCCGAGCGTCGTGTGCTTGAGGTACACCCGCTTGACCGTGTTCCCCTTCCCGAAGTTGCAGTCCTTGATGAACTTGTTAGCGTAGAACGCCGCTCGGGGCGAAGCTCCCTTCGGTGTCCCGTCCGACCACGAGTAGTCGTCCAGTTCTTTTCCAAGGCCGCCGGGGATTCCGATGAGATCGAAGTCGGGGTTAGAGGCGTCGATGCGTTCGGCCCCTTCCCGAATGATACGGCGAATGTCGTTCTCGTCACCACCACGGACGATGGTTTCGAGGACTTCCCGTTGAACCTCCTTGGTGAGCTGAGCCGTGTTGTTCTTCTTGCACGGGTAGCCGCTGATGGACAACTTCCCCTTCCCGTCTTTCAGGGTGGCGTCGTAGTCCATCCCCTCGTCCCACATCTTCACGTAGGCGTAGAACTTCTTTTGCCCGGACATGAAGAACCGAGAGGCGTACATCTCGATCTCGATCTCGAACCGGCACGGGTCGGTCGGCATCCCGTACTCTGCGGCGAGGTCAACATAGACCTCGTTGTTGAGGGTGTCCGTGATTTCTTTCGCGGCTTCAAGACATTCCACTTGGCTCAGAGAACTATCAAACTCTATATAATTTGAGTCGGTATCTCCATATGATACATTTGCGATACTTTCTTCGTCCACATACTTCGCAGTACGCTTAATCACCGCCTGCCCCGTGAGGGTGACAGCGGCGGCAATATCGGCGTCGTAGAGGAAGAACCGAACCCACCCCAAAACGCCGTAGATCGAGTTAACTATAGTCTTCCTGACACTATACTCCTCTCCCCATTTCGCCTTCTCCTCGGGGCTGAGCGAGTCGTCCTTCTTCATCTCGCCAGCGTGTTCCTTCAGGTGGAGAGCTTCATCCACCAGCTCACGGAACACGCCGTCATAGTCGAGACGGAAGTAAACGTCATTCGCGGCCTTTGCCACCGGCACGAGGTCGCCCCCTTCTTCGAGGACAGCGTACAGGCCGTCGTCGTGTTCCTCTACGTGGATGGGGTCAACCTTCGTCTCCGGGCTGGCGTTCAGCATCCAGAGCGCGTTCGGATACAGCGAAGCAAGGTCAATTCCGACGATGTTCTCCTTGAGGCCGTTGAAGGCGTCGAACACGTAGGCTCCGTCGTAGCTCCCCGTGTCCTCCGGCTCCGTCGCGGTCGGCCCGGCGTAGCCCTCGTTGTAGAGCTTCCGGCGAATCATCATCTCGATGAACTCGTTGTTAGCCGTGGTCTGCTCGAAGTCCAGACCAATCGTATCACGGAGTGCCTTCTTGAACGCGAGAACGTTCGCGGCTTCGTTGACGCCGACCGTCAGGAAAACGTCCTTCGTGTTGTAGTTGAGGAACTTCTGCGTGTTCTCCGAGTATAGCTCGTAGAACCCCTTGTCCGTGTGTTCGATCTTCGCGTCGTCCAACTCCATCTCGGCGGCAGAATCGAGCGCCCCGCTGACCTTCGTGAACTTGGTGTCCTTCCAAGCGTCCATCAGGTCGTAGCAGGTACGCCCCTGAATCGTCGGGCCGTTGTACCCGGTGTAGGAGTTCCCGGTACGGGAGAGGCGGTCGGCGTTGACACCGCGCTCTTTCATCCGCTCGATTACGAACGGGGTGTCGAACCCGTTGCTGTTCCACCCGCAGATGAGGTCGGCGTCCTTGTCCTGAACGTAGCGGGTGAACGCCGTGAGCATCTTCCGCTCGTCCGGCTCGAACTTGAGCTGACTCAGGTGTTCGAGGCCGAGATCGCTCGGGTGGCTCACCGCATCGAGGTTGGCGTCGGGGAAGCGTTCCCCAAGCCCGTGACCATCGAGGTCGATGAAGCCCACGTACTCGTCGGTGTAGTTGTCGTGAGCGACGATGGAGAGGATACGGGCCTTCCCGTAGTCGGGGAACCCTTCACCCCGGTCGTCTGTCTCAATGTCGAACGTAATCACGCGGGGCGGCGCGTCCATCTCCACCGGCTCGACCTCGTCGGGAGTCACCCGGTCGCCGGGGACTCGAACGCCGGTCTTGATGCCGAGGTCGATTCGGAGCCGGTCGGTGTAGTCCACGTCGGCTTCCCACGACTTCGAGAAGAACGACGCAACCTCTCCCATCTTCTTCGGGTTGTTGACGATAACCTTCGCCAGCCCGTCGCCGTCGACGAGGCCGGTGAACTCGGTGTCTTCGTACCCCTCGATGTGGTCATTATCGAACGGGTCAACCTCCCCCTTCTCCGCCGCCGGGACGTAGAAGTAGGGGTCGAAGTTCTCCACCGTCACCGAGTCCGGCTTTCCCGCTTCAGTTCGACCGAACAGTTTGATTTTCGGCGTGTAATCCTCATAGACGAGTTCGGTGTTAGTAACGTAGATTTCCTTCATTTCAAATGAGGCAGGCACTCCACCCGCAGTTCAGGCACGTTTCGCAACCGCCCTGAGGGGCGATTCGCGGGCTATCACATCCGCACGGCGCGGCTTGCTGGTGACTCTGATTCTTCATAGATTGTGGTCGCGGATGATGGTCGATTCAGCGGCAGTCCACTCGTGGAGGGCTTCATCGACGGGGACGAATCGCTGAGGGTCGTCGCCCATCTCATTCGAGAAATTGCCCTTCTCGTAGTCCACGAGGTTAAATTCCAGAAGACGGTCGTTGTCCGTCTCCTCGATCACGATTCGAGTAACATTCGCTCGCCGGAGCAGGCCAAGGGTAGACTCGCTGAACGAGTACCCACCGCCTTTCCGGTAGAAGTGCTGTTTCTGTTCGCCGTCCTCCCAGTAGGGATGTCGCTTCCGCTGACAGACGATACAGTTCGCGTCCCGGTTCGAGGGGCCGAGGAATCCGACGAACTTCTTGGGATTGTCGGGATACCGGAGCGGCTTGATCTCTCGAACGACGAGCGGTTCTACGTCGGTGAAGTCGTGTAGTGTGCTACTCATTATCTCGTTGTTTTTCCCTCATCGTCGCGTTCTTCGTCACCTCAAAACAGAGAGGACAGAGCGACTTGCCGGGAATAGGCTCTCGTTTGTCGCATTTTCGGCAGTTAGTCATGTCTCTGGATTCCGTGCCGCGCCGCCAGCGGATGCTGACGGCATTTCGACCGAAAACAGAGAGAATTAGAGCCAAGCCGGGGACTCGCCCCGGTATTCCTCCTTCCACTCGGGGTAGGAGAGCGTGTCGTCGCGGTAGAAGTACGCCCGACCGGGGAACGGGTGTTCCTCGTCCGAGCCGATACAGAGTTCGTCACGAGAGGGAGGTCGCGCCTTCCGCTCGTTTTCGAGAATCGCGGGTGTTTGTGGGTGTTCGACCTCCCGCCGTCGCCGGTTCAGGAACGCCGAGTCAACTCGGTCGCCCTTGTTCCACGAGAGCAGGACGTTGTCCATCGACCGCTCGATGCGATCATAGTAGTTGTAGCCGTCCTCTCCCCACTTATCGCCCTGCCACACACTCCCGAATTGAGCCGCTTTCAGCGGAGAGGCGGTGTCAACGGAGTGAACGGGGACGTAGTGGGATAACTCGAATTGTCGGTGCGGGCTACCACCGAGGATGTGAACGCTTCGGCAGTTACGGTACTCCCATACAGGCCACGGTACACCACCAAAGCGGTCTTGAGCGGGGAGTCCGACGCGGAACCGAGAGGGTACACGGTCGGGCTTGACGCCCTTTGGAACCACAATGACGATTTCTGCGTGGCGGCGAAGCTGGTCAGCCTTAGCAAGAGTAGAATTGAGGGAAGACTTGTCCTCAATATCAGGCGCAACAGCATATTTTGGCTTCTCGCGCTTCACCACATCGAGGTGGGATTCCCACTTCTGGTCGAACGATAGATCATCTTGAAGAAACGGCCAATCGACGAACTCCACCGGAATCTCCCCCGGTGGTCGGGCTTTCGTACTTTCCATCCCCACGAGCGAGCCACCACGGTAGGCCGCTCGGGGCATATCCTCGCCGCCGCAGGACGTGACTATAACATCGATCTTGTCGGGTGAGCTGGTGCTGTCGCTGGTCGTTGCGTATTCTGTGAGACTCATTAGGAGTTGTCAGCTACGAGAGGGAGTGAGCGTGCTGTGCGTACAGGGTGTTGCGGATGGTTTCCGCCTGCTCCGCTTCTTCGTGCTGTCTCACAACACGCTTCATCTGAGCGTACTCCGTGAGCATCGAGGCGAGGTCATCGAACGATTCGTTGTGCAGGACGAAACTGAGGTTGCCTTCGGTCATTGTCGGTTATTGTATTCGTGTCGCAGGTAGTCGTAGATCGTTCCAAGTCCGTAGCTCGGCACGAGAACACCGAGGGGAATCAGACAGAGCCGGAGGAATACGTCCCCGTCACTCATTCATCCCGAGCTGACCGGGAATCTTCGTGTTCCCGAACGGGGCGCAGTTCTCACAGTAGACGACTGAATTGAGAGAACCGCGATACCGGGCGCTCCGTCTCTGAACCACGTAGTAGTCGTCGTTACACTCCGGGTTCAGGTAGTTGAACGTCTTTCCGCACTTCGTACAGTCGTGAGGAAGATTGAAGTCCATCAGTAGGGATACCAATTCTTCTCTCGCTTGTGTTCGATAATCTCATCTTTCGGCTTCGTAGAGCCATCAGGCTCCGCGAATCCGTGGTAGCCTTCTCCGCCCTTCTTCCCCCACGTCGACGGGCATTGATCGTAGAAGAAGCACTTACCGTGACCGTAGTGACAGAGAGGGCCGGTTTCGAGATCGTAGTTCCCGATCTCGGGCTTCATCTGCATCCCGAGGACTGACTTGCGGATGATGTGTCGCCGGTCTTCGTCCGGGTACGGGCTGACGACCAGCTCATCCTCCTGTGGATAGTACCCGGCGACCCCGGCGATTTCGTAGTCCAGTTCGTTCTCAAACAGCCACCCGTAGAACTCTCCTTCGAGGTAGATTCCCTTGTGGCGATACTGCTCGTCCTGAACTTTCCCGGTCTTGTAGTCTACAATCACCACACCTTCCTCCGCCTCGACGCCGGGAACCGTTGCGGCGTGAAGCAGGGCGTCGGCGTACCCCATCCACGGAAGATTCCCGATAGGAACGTCGTCGCCTTCGAGTCGGCCTTCGACTTCAACCCCGAGGGGGAGCCACGCTTCGAGGGCGTACTCCATCACGTTCTTCCCGTCGCGGGGGTCGTCCAGAGCGCGGAACTTCGCGGCGGCGTAGTCACAAGCCAGCTCCCATCGCTCGTCCTCGAACTGCCAAAAGTTGCGGATGTGGGGTTCGAGCCATTGTGCCCAATCCTCCCACGGCCCCATCAACTCGGCATACGTCTCGGGGCGCTCCCCGTGTTCTTCGACGTACTCGATCAGGTTCAGGTGGAACGTCTCGTAGGCCCGGTGAATCTGACTCCCCTTCTCGGTGTGGTAAGAGCCGGGCGTCCGGTTCCCACACCAGTAGGAGTAGAAGAACTTTCGCGGGCATTGGAGGTACGTCTTGATTCGGGACTTCGAGATGTGTTCGAGTCCGTTCTCACGGTGGTCGTCGGGAACCGTGAGGTCGATTTCGTTTCCGTCGTCTGTGAGTGCTTTACTCATTGATTTCTACTTTTTCGAGAATCACGTCGTACCACCCACTCCCCGGTTCTTCGACGGCGGCGTACACCGAGCCGTCACCGAACACCGGGTAAGAGAGCATATACCACGTCCCGTCTCGGTCGTCTTGGGGAATCTGCGTGAGAAGTTCCTGCTGACCGTTCCGTACCTGACCGGCGAGGATTTCCACCGTCGCTACCGCATCGAGGTGATCGGGCGCTCCGAGCGTTTTGTCGTTGATGTGGAGCGTGAGCCGGTCGTGTAGGTTGACGCTCTTGAGCGGCTGGCACTCGGACTGAGAGACGACGATGGAGTTGTCCTCCTCTGGTTCTTCCACGTCGTCGGCCCATTCCATCAGACGGACTTGCTGGCCGTCGTCCCCCTCCTCGATGTGGTAGACCGCCCCCCGGTGGTGGAGAACGTCCATCACGTCGTCGGGAACTTCCCCATAGGCGAAGATCGCGCTCGGGAAGGGAGCCGACCCGTCCGTATGCTCGAACTTGAGGCGGCCCTCGATAACGCAGAACACCTCGGCTTCGACCGCGTATTTGTGGAACCATTGCGTACTCGTTCGGTTCGGAACCAAACAGAGAACGTAGTCCACGTCGTCGCGCTGAGCCTCGGTGCTGGCCTTCTTCATCCAGTCCTCAATATCGGAGTACGGTGGGTTCATCCAGACCGAGCCGAACCACCGCTGAGCGAGGCCGTCGTCTTCTATCGTGAATCGCTCCCGTCCGATGGGTTCGGGTTCACATCCAGAACAGGGGTCGAGGTCGAATCGTCCGCCGTTCGCTCGCTTCAATTGGCGAGCGAGTTCAACAGGAGTGCCGCGTTCGTCGTTACCGGATTCGTAGTGCGCCTTGTTTTGAAAATCCCTACCTCCTTCAGTCGGTTTGTCCGTGGTCTTGCTGTTCGTACTCATCTTCGAGGACGGCGACGTGTTCCGTTATGTCCATCGCGTGAAGCTCACCGTCGCGCTTCTTGAACTCGATTACCGCTCTGTCCTGCGAAGCGGCTCGACGAAGAATGTCCATCAGAATATCCTTCGTCTCTGGTGGAAGTCCGACGCTCACGAGAACAGGGCCTCCGCTTGGGCTTTCATCTCGCGGGGTTCGGGGTCGAACACTCCCTTCCACTTCTTGTTTCGTTCTTTTGCCAACCGTAGTGACCGCTCGATTTCGAGTGCGAGCGCGTCGATCTCGTCGTGTAGGTCTTGGTCTTCTTCTGTCATCGTCGCAAGTTGCTGGCGAGGTTGACGTAGCCGAGGCGGTCACGGTAATCATCTTCGTGGTAATCCCCGCCCTGTGCCCGTGCGAGTTTGAACAGCGCCATCATATCCGCCACGTCGGACGGGGTGATGTTCGGGTCGGGGATTCCGGTGTTGATGAAGTATGCGTTCCAGTAGTGAGCGATTCGTTGGAAGGAGTCTTCGGGAGCGCCGTGGGTTTCCGAACGCCCCTCGATGATTTCAGCCGCTTCTTCGAGCAGTCTCCCGTTATTCACTTCGTCCATGTCGTGTTCGGTCGTATTTGATCTCGTCCACATCCATTCGAGCGTGGTCGGTCGATTCTTCACAAACCGGACACACCATCTCGGTTTGCTCACCCCTGTCTCGTTGGCTGATCACGTCCGTCTCGAAGTCACCGCACTCCGAACAACGGTAGCGGAAGGCGTCCTTGATGCCTCGAACTTGTGACCGGACGATTCGACCGCCCTGAATCTGCTTGAGTCCGTTCTCGTAGTAGAACTTCACCGTCCCGTCAGGGAGGTTCATCACATCAACTACGTTCTCGTACTCTTTGAAGTTCGTGAGGTTGCCGTCGTCGTCAACCTGAGCGAGATGGATGTTGTGGCTGATTCCGTCTGTGCCGAAGCTCATCATTAGTGGTGGAGGGCGTGGTTACTCGTCGTCCGGTGCGAAGTACCCGGAGTGCTTGCCGTCGCGTTCTCCGAGTAGTTCGAGGTCGCCGCGCTGAAGTCTGAGGTAAACGCCGAAAGCAGACTCCTTCATCCCTTCCAGAATCTCTACGAGCTGTTCGTCGTCTTCGCCCTTCGCCATGAGAATCCGCTCATCGAGGGCGTTACTCAGCTTGAGTGCCCCCGACTTGTAGGCGTCAAGCTCCTGATGAGCCGTCTTAATGTCGCCCACGAGGTCAGAGAGGCGTTCGTCCTCGCCTCCGATCTCCACGGTTGTTTCGTTCATCAGGCGTTTCAACTCGGCAGTCGTGTCGGTGATAGATTCAGTCGCTTCCATAGTAACCAGATTGGGTGTCAACTCGGCCCGCCGCCTTCGGGTCGCTGACGATCTCGTAGGTGGGTCGCCCGTCGTCGCAGATAAGACCGCACTCGGGACAAACCGGCTCGCCCGTGTCTATCTTCTTCGCGGCTTCCTCACAGTCCGGGCAGTAGAGGGTTTCCTCCGTGATTTTCTTCTTCAGCACACGGCCTCTCGGGGAGTCGTGAGCTATAGGAATGAACTCGTCATAGTATCCTTCCATCAGCTCGCCGTCAATCATCCGTCCGGGGTGGTAACAGCGGAGGTGGGTGGGCATCCAGTCGTACTCGGTTTCGAGTGCGAACTTGTGGAGCGCCCAGTAGTCGTGGATTCCGGGGCCGCTCTCCATTTTAACCGTGTCAGCTCTTGGCTTGCCGAAGAACTCGTCTTTAGTATCCATTTAGTGTCCTGCTTTTGCGTACTGCTAAGAATCAGAGAACGTTGCTTAAGTCTTCCGTAAGACTCACCGTTAAGTCTCCGAGTCTTTACGGCTGATACTGAACGTCGTAGAGCCACGTCAGCGGGAGGCTATCCGAGACTCCGTGAATCGTCGCACCGGGCATCGACCACTCGGAGATAGACTCCTCGAAGTCACCCGGCGGCTTGATGGAACCCGAGCGAATGACTGGAACGTTCATCACGCGGTCAACGCCCTGCGTGTGGTAGTGCCCGGCGTAGGCGATCTCGAAGTCGTGCTGAAGCATCCAGCCTCTCCAATCCCGCTTCGAGGCCGCCGTCCCGATGTGTTCCGCCGCGTTCTGCCCGTGCCGGAGGTGGGCCTTGTGACCCCGCATCTCGAAGTTCGTGAACCCCGTCCGGTCGTTCCGAATGAAGGTGATGTTCTCGTACTCCGACGCCCGGACAATCGCATCGAGCATCCGGTACACGATGTCGTCCCCGTTCGCCTGCTGACTCGAACCGCTAATGCGAATCTCGCCGTGATTCCCGGTCTGACACACGACCTGAACAGCCTCGAAGTGTTCCGCGAGAATCCGAATCTGCTCGAAGTGAGCCTGAGTCGCAATGTCGATCTGCTCGTTCAGGTTCTTCTCCATCTCCCACGCTTGGCCGAGGTAGATACCGGAGCCGGTGATAATGTCACCGCCCATCAGGTAGTGAACCGTGTGGAACTCCCACCCGGCCTTCCGCTGTCGTTCGACCAGCTCAAGCGTCTTCTTCGTCCGGTAGCGAATCCGCTCAAGAGCGATTTCGGTGTTGAACACCTCGTTCCCAAACTCGTCTTCGAGAACGTCGCCAATGTGGTCGTCCGTGACGTGAATCACCACGTCCTCCTCCCCGCCTTCGGAGAGGGGAACTTCGCTGATAGCGGGTTCCGTCGCGTTCAGCACCTTATCGAGTCGTCGGGAGAGTGACCCGGCGGCATTGTTCAGCCGCTTCGTCTTCGTCGCCTTCGTGGTGGAACCGTACTCAGTCGTCCGGTTCTGGTTCGTGGGATGTTCCTTCTCCACGTTCCGCATATACGCTTCGACCTTCCCACCCTCAATGCGTCTTTTGGCAAGCGGCGCTCCCTTCCGCTCGATACTGCTGATGTGATCGCGGGCCGTTGACTCGGAGAACCCAAACTCCTCGGAGAGAGCAGAGTAGGTCGCAGGCAGATAGTCGATGATTTCCAGTTCGGTCGGTGTGAGGTTCTGTTCGTAGTTCATGTAGGTACGTATTCTTCGTCGTAGATTCGACAGGATTCGTCCGAGAGGTCGTTCATTCCAACGCAGAACTCGCCGCCCGCATCCCAAACGTTCTTGCAGACAAACGGCCCTTCGTATCGGGTGATTAGGTCTTCAACAAGCGAGCGCGTCGTGGACTCGTTGAACCCCTCGATGGGGCGAAAGAAGTTCACGATCACGTCGATGGGGACTTTCTTCTGAATCAGCTCCTTCATCACGTTAATTTCCATCACGCGACTCTCGGAGCCGTAACCGTAGGAGTCGTCGCGCTTGACGAACTCCATAATACAGGGCTTGTTCGCAACGAGAAGCGGAATATCGCTGACCTTGATTCGGTCGTTCGCTTCCCCCGTGTAGCGTTTCACCGCCTTCGGGTCTTTCACCGACCGGCGGCGCTCGCTGTACGTGTTGTCGCCACCGCTGGCGTTCCGTACTTCGAGGGCGACCTCCCGGCGTCCGTACTTCGAGGGGGTTCGCTCCTTGTAGGGCACGGGCCGGGGGCCGCTGGTAAGTTTCAGGTATTCCTCGGGAGTGAGGTCTACCAGTTCTTCGATGCCCACCGGGACGCACCAACTCGTTTCATCTCGATGCTCCGCACCGGGATGAGGCGTGTTCGGATGCCGGACGAGACGAGCGAGGTCGCTTGAGTCAACGTCCACCCACGGGCCGATGTTAACTCCGCCCGCGATCTCGTCCAGTTGTTCTATCATCTGGTCGCCGTACCGCTCAAGACCACGCTTGAACTGCGTGTAGGAGCCGTTCGATACGTCCACTTCCTCGAAGTCGAAGAACAGGTGGATTCCCTTGTGGCCGGACAGGGACGCTCGCCAATGGTCTTGTTTCCCTCCCTCGATGATCGCCTCAGCGACGAGCTGAACGCGAATCAGAAGGTCACTCATCGAGCGTTTCCACGCATCGAGGGTTCGGTTCCGTTCGCGGTATTCCGAGTCTTTCGGAATATCGAAGTCGATGAAGATTGTGTCAATCTTCGGGATGTTGTCACCGTCGTCGGTGTGACCCCGAGGGAAGGAGTAAACAGACACGTAGCCTGCCTTTCCAGCACGACCGGCTTCCAGAAGGTTGCTTACCAGTTCTACTCGATTATTCGCCGGTTCCTGAATCTTGAACCGGGTACTCGCCTGACGGGGAGCGTTCGGCCCCACGTCGGGACACCATACTTTCGATGCTTCCCATAGAAGCTTCTCGTGATTTCCCATGTGTGAGTGTGGTCATTCGGTACACCTCGTGGCGAAGCTGGTACAACCCGCGCTCTGACAGTCGGGGCAGTATTCGGAGAGGCCGCCCGTACTGGTTTCACAGCACCGGCACGTCCAACGCCCGTTCATCCGAGAGTCCCGCCAGCGAAGGCTTCCTCGGCGTCGGCGTCGGCATCGACTTCGGCCTCGGAGTCGTCGGAGTTGTCGCCACCGTAGAGCGACTGACCGAAGACGTCTTCCTCGGCGCTCTCGGCCTCCTCTACTTTGTCTTCGAGGATGTTCTGCTTCGTGATGTTCAGCTTCTCCCCGGTGAAAGGATGGGTCACGAACAGGCCGTCGCCTTCGCAGTACCGCTCGATGTATTCCTCCGCAATATCGTCGGGGAGGGCCTGCCGAGCGGTTTCCTTCGTGTCCTCGATCATCTCCTCCCAGTTGAGGGTCACGTCCCGGCGGGCTTGAGCCGCGAACTCGGACGCCTTCCACATCACGGGGTTCTCACTCTGGTCTTTCCGCACGTAGCCCTTCGTGAGCATATTGTTCAGCGCGGAGTGAACGTCGCGGTTCGTGATGTTGAAGCCACGGTCGCGCATCTCCATCTGAATCTCTGCCTTCGAGTACCCGTCGTTCGTGTCCCGAAGCATCGACAGCATCTCGAAGTCGATCTCCCGCAGGTTGAGCGCGGAGAGAATCATCTGCTCACCGAAAATCCGCATAGCGTACCACACGTCGGCGGGCGTGATTAGGAGAGTCGCCGTCTCCTTCCGGTCGGGGAGCGCGGGCGTCATCCGGTCTTTGTAGTGGAACAAAGCCACCGACCGGCAGAAGTCCAGCAGGCGAGGGAAGTCCTGTCGGGCCTCGGTGAAATGCTGAGGGAGCGGGTTCTGGTTGTTCAGAGCCACCGACACCGGGTTCAGCGTCCCACCGTTCGGGCCTTCGTCGGAAGCGAACATCTTGACCGGGATGCCGGAGACGTAACTCCGAATCTCCTCTCGCTCATCCTCGGTGAAGTTATACTCGACGAGGCCAGCTTCCTGTCGGGCCTGTCGCCGGTTCACCTTCTTGGTCAGCTCCTCGGAAGCGTCAATCGAGACGACCAGCGCCCGGTTTCGTAGTTCGGGGTAGTCGTTGAGATCGACCTGCTCGTTGTCCGAAGCGACGAACAGAACGAAAGCGTCCGGGGGCTTCAGCTCGAACGACTCTGTTTGGCCGCTCGTGCCGAGAGCGCGGGAGTGAGTAGCCGACTTACCCTCCCCGTGGCGCTTCATAATCTCCTCCAAGTGCTGTTTGTCTTGAAGGGTCGCAATGTCCGGGTAACGGTGGACACGGGCCGAGTTCATCTGGTCTTCCTTCATGTAGAGGTCAGTCTTCGAGGTGGAGTCGGGAACCTTGAACACGAAGTCGCCCTTCGTGCAGTAGTCCGCCGCGTCCACCACCATGTCCTTACCTCCCCGAGAGAGGCCGGTCATAGCGACGAACCCCCCGTTGAACCACGAGAGGAATACGGTCTGAAGGGTGTCTTCTTCCCCCATCAGGCCGAAGTCCTCTTTCATCAGGGTGAGATCGTACAGGTTCGGAATGTAGGTGTCTTCCATTAATTGAGGAATCGAGGTCGTCTCACGGACTGCGTTGCATACGCCTATTTCATGTCCTGAGTCCGGTTGCTATACTACTTCATCGAGCGGGAAAACAGAGCCTACTCGTCCTTTCGGACGTGCTTCTCCCACCGCTCCATGATGCTCCTCTCGGTGGATTCCCACGCGAGGTCTTCCAGCGCCTCGATTACCTCGTCCACGTCTTCGTCGGCGGGAACCTCGGCGGTGAGGAACGTGTGGGCAGTCGCCGGTTCGTACTGACCCAACTGTTTCTTCTTGTCTGCTCCGACCTGTACCTCCGTCACGTACTGCTTGGCTTCGTCCTTGTCCATATGTATGAGTTAACGTTGTCCGTCCGAGTCTTTACGCCAAGAGTGTCTACATCCGGCGCTCGATCTCGCCAATCACCGCATCGAGGTCGTACTCGGCGTCACCAACCTCACCGTCGACGAGCTGTTCGACGTTCTCCGGCGTCGTCTCACCCGTGTTTGCCATGAAGTCGATGATCTGGTCAGCGGCCTGCGGGACACCCTCAGGAAGCTCCTCGTCGGTAGCGTTACCGCCGCCGAGCGAACCACCCGAGGACTCCTCGGCGTCGTCGTCCGACGAGCCACCGCCGTTGTTGGCGATAGTGATACCGGCGAACGTCTCGGCGTCGAGAACCTTCGCGTCCGTGTATTCCACGTAGTCGTCCTCGCTCTCCGCGTCGTCGGGGAGGAAGCCGTCCTTGTAGTAGGAGAGGATGATGCGCCGCCCTTCGAGGTCGTCGCGCAGTTCGATGGCGTCCTCGTTCAGCCAGTTGTAGTTGTCGTCCTTGTCGTCAACCACATCGTGACCAGCGGGCGTGATGACCTTGGCGAAGGTACGGTTCTTCGTCCCGTTCGAGAGCCACAGCGTGCAGTTGCCGAGGCTCACCGGGTCGTCGCCCTCACGCACGGCCTCCTGAAGCTTGTACGTGAAGTTGTTGCTACCGAACTGCTCGTTGTGTCGGGAGGGAACTTCGTCAGCGCCCACATCCTCGGTGGGAGCGCCGTTGTCGTCGGTGGCGAACCACGTATCCCACCCGAACACTTTGAGGGTGTCGTCGGAGTCGTCGCCCGGCGACCGCTCCATCACGATGCCGTCGATCACCTTCACGTCGTCGGCGTCCACGATGAGGGACTGACCGTAGGACGACCCGGTGTATTCACCGAGCCGCGAGATCGAGAACTCGATGAAGGCGTAGTTGTTCATCTTCAGGGAGATGCGCTCCTCGAAGTCGCCGTCCGCGCCGCTCTGGTTGTTGGTGTTGCCGCCGCTGTTGTAGTCGGTGGAGAACAGGCTCATTATTGCTGTATAGGTTTCTCTGGTTTGCTCGTCAGTCGGTTCAGCTCAGGCTACGACATTGTGTTTGCGTCGTAGCGAAACGCCGAAGGCAGGACTCGAACCTGCAACCTACGGAGTAACAATCCGTCGCACTACCAGTTGTGCTACCTCGGCAAGAGAAAATGAGGGGCGGGTGCTTGTCCTCACTCTATTAGATGTGGAACTAAGACTTAAAGATGCCTATATGATTCTTAGAAGTCGTCGGGAGGGATACCCCGCTCGATGAAATTAGTAGCAAGTAGAGAACTCGAAGGGTCGTCGATCACTCCGCCGCCTCCGAGAGTGCGTCGAAGTTCGGAACGACCGTACCATTCACGCGCTCGCCGGGAACGCTCTGCCCGGACAGCTCGAACACGTCGGCCACCTTCTCGATGCCGAACGCATCCAGCAGGTCGAAGAACTCAGCCGCCGCGTCCTCGATGCCATCGGGGAGATCGAACTCCAAGTTAGCCGGGTCGGGGCCGTTCGCCGTGTACGTGGGAATCACCACGTAGAGGTCTTCGGTCAGCTCGCCCCGGTCGATGAGTCTCGGCTCACCAAGCTCGATCTGTACCTCGAAGCCGGAGTCCGTTCGCTCAGCGATTGCGTTGAAGACCGCATCAGCGCCACCGAGGTCGAGGTAGTCGAGGGGGTCGTCGTCGTTACTTCGTCGGAACAGTAGGTTTCGGATGAATCCAAACATAGCGTCTCTCTGGTTCCAGCAGTTAGCCGCCGCTGGCGCGTCTCAAGGTAGCGATACAGAATCCCCTATGACCAAAGGGGAAGCGACCGGCGGGAATTGAACCACACCTTGACCCCGCCCACGCCCGTCGAGGGGCATGGTCACGGGGCCACCATTGGTCGCAAGATCAGCGATACACCGCATCGAGTTGGGAGGAATCGAACCATCCCTCTATGCGTACCAGCTACTCGGAAAAGCCACCGTAGCGGTGGCTGGATACCAACGAGTCAAACCATTACAGATTCAGCCAAGCAAAGCAGTCGAGGGGGCCGCCGCGACCTCCTCACTCTATTAGACGCGGTTCTATGACTTAAAGATTCCTTTTTGAGTCTTATTCCCTCGCGCTGGCATGGCAAAGACTTAATAGACAGACTTCTTCTTTGGAGGTATGGCTAAGACGAAACACAAGAACGAAGAAAAAGTCGTCAAGTGTCCCGTGGAGGGGTGCGACCACGAGGGCCTGTCCCGAGGTATGCACCTTCACGTTCGTCAATCGAGCGGCAACGGACACGGCCCTAACGGGGATGTTCCCGACGGCTTAGATTTTAGTAATTTGGAAGTGGTGGGTACAAAGGAAGTTGAAATGGATTACCCGTCTGAGCGTAAAGGAGAAGACGTAGCCCGTCTCTGTCCTTTCTGCCGTCGCCCGTTCAACGGGTATCAAGGGGTAATGATTCACCTTGGGCAGATTCAGGGCAAGGAGAATCACCCCGAAGACGCGGCTGATATGGTCGATAAGGATGATTGTCCGGTTGCTCACGTCGATGAGAACCGGAACGTCATCGAGGTCGTGGAGCAGGGCGACCCCGACCTGATGCCGTCCACGGAAGAACGGCGGGACGGCTCCGTACCGAGAGCTGACGTGATTGCCTACATCGAGTGGGCTGAATCGAACGACCAGCTCACGGCGGCAAACAAGGCACGGGAGATGCTACTCTAAGTCTCGATCTCGTCCCGCCACTTATTCGAGAAGAACGACGTTTCGTACTTCCACCGATTGATGGATGGGTCGTTGCGGTACATCTCGTTCATCGACTTCACGATCTCGTAGAAGCCCTGCTTCGAGTGGTGCTTCCCTTCGGCTACCGGCATGACTATCTCACCCATGAAGATTCCCAATAGCTCGTTCTTCTGGATGATGTAGGGGGCAAGCGGGCTGAAGAACTTATCAAGGTCTTCAGCGCCCGACACCACGAACGACATCGTGGATTGCAGGTCTTTGATTTCCCACCCGACGCTCTGCTCCGAGCAGTATTCCTCAAGCATCCCGAACACGACCGTCTCCGGGTCGCTCCGGTTCATCTTGAACACCGGCTTCATCGTGTAGCCGGTCTTGTATTCGTCGTCTTCCTCTATCTCAACCCGGAAGCGGCCAATCGAATCGACCACTCCCGAGAGATACGCTACGTCGTCCTCTTTCATACCACCCAGTTTCGGGGTGGCGTGTTAAGTCATTCATTGTTCATCAATCTAAAGACTTAGAAACGACATCTTTAAGTCCTTAGTTCCCGTCTATTAGAGTGAGGAGTTCTTCCGAGCGGTTCTACTACACAGTATAGTACCTACTCTATTCTAACTACTCTGATAAAACTCAGTTAGATAAAGAGACTCGATGTAGTGAACTACTCTTAGTAATACACTTAGTAGTTATACACTTAGTTATACTGTTAGGTCAGCTACGGGGGAGAACTCTACCTAAGATGATATTCTATGGAATCTCCCAAAGAGAAGCACCCACCTGAAACAATCACTCCCGACACAGAGAACGCAACGTACTTCGACCCGAACGAACGGAACAGCAATCCGAGCAAATTCCGGCGGCTAATGCTCTACAACCGTGGAACGTGGAAAGACCGCCGAGAAGAAAACAAGAGGGTCACTCATCGACAGGACAATCTCGCAATTCTGGACTCTCTTGCTGGTCAGCTCGATCTTACTCGCTTCCAGAAGGAGAAGGCTCGTCGAGTCTTCGATGATCTGGAATTGGGTAAGCTCGGCAAGTCTGTATCGCTCGTCGCTTTCGGCGTTTGTACGCTGGTTGCCAACGACGACGTTCCCAACGGAACCCGCTATTGGCCCACATCCAACGACACCTGCTCGTTGTTCGAGTCGATTGCTGACGACCTCGGCTTCACCGAGAACCAGCAACTCAGCATTATTCTCACCATCGACCACCGGAGGGTCGAATGAGCGAGTTCACCATCCTCCGAGATACCCGAGAACACGAAGGCCACGGGTATTGGTTCGAGGATTACCCCGTGAGGGTGAAGGAGAAGAAGCTCCGCACCGGAGACTACGCCGTAGAGGAACCGGGTTACTACGGCAAGCACGGAACCTACGTCCCGCCGTTCGCCGTTGAACGGAAGGCGAAGGGTGACTTCCTTAACTCCATCACTCACGAACGCGACCGCTTCGAGCGGGAGCTGAAGCGAGCCGACGATTGGGAAGCCCCGATGCCGGTCGTGATCGAAGCCCCGTGGCTTGACTTCACGCAGGGCAACTACTGGCGGAACATCAATCCCAACTCCATCATTGGGACGGTCGAAAAGTGGCCGGGCTACTACAACGTGGACTTCTTCTTCAAGCCGACAGACTCAGACGCAGAGCAGTTCACCTACGATTTTCTCAAGTGGTGGCACAACCGAGGGTGAACGTTCACACCTCTGCCGACGAGCTTCTGCTCAAGCGTGATCGAATTACGATGCTGTAAAAGGCGCGTTTCACACTCTATACTACTGATATTCGTCTTCTGGTTGTTTATCATACGTGGATAACTCCACGACTTTCCCGAGAGTCAAAATCACTCGGTCGGTCGAACTCAATTTCTCGTAGAAAACAAGAGCTGGACGCAGAGCTTCGTAGATATTCTTTCTATGGCTGTTCAACTGCTGATCGACGAATTGCGACATTTGCTATTTCGCTAACTATACTTTCGGAAGGCGTTACCCTACACTCGAAGAACGACGGACTGCGCGGCTTCAAGCGCAGAGGCGGCCTCATCGAGATAATCTTTGTCGGCGTAATTGGCTACGTCGACGTGTCCTCTCACGAGGGAAAGAACGGTTAGAAAGTCAGAGAAGCTTCTCATTTTCAAGTTGCTTCTCGATTTCCGCACGTCGGTCTTCGTTGCGATTCTCCGCGATTGCCTTCTGGAGAAGGAACACGGGAAGCAGTATGACCACTCCGATGAACATAGCCCGAACACAGCGAGGCCGCTCACCAGCTCACTCACGACTCTCCTCTACCCACGAGATTGCCGTAGCAAGGGCGCACATCATTTCCATAAACCACGGCCCGGCTTGGGTCGAGTAGACCGGGTATCCGTCCTCGATATACTCGTCGGGCGTCCCCTCATTCACAATCTCGAAGTCTCGAACGACGATATTGTATCCCTGCTCGGGGTCGTCGTTCTCCGGGTAGACCTCCACCTCAACGCACTTTTCGTAGCTGATGAGCCGGAAGTCGTACCCTTTGCCTCCGATTGGGCAGTATTCCCAATCGTACTTGGTGAGATCAGGGCCGACGTGGTTGCCGGTCGTGTCGGTCTTGACCGCCACTACAACCACCCGAGGTCTTCCGCAATGTCCTCCCCGAGCCTCGCCTTTCGATCAGCGGCGTACTCATCCTGCTCGATGCTTTCGACCGCCGCGAGCCATGCTTGGCGGGCTTCTTTCTCCGTGATGATTGAGTCGGCGTTATCGAGGTCAAGCTCACGAACGTAGTAGTCATAAGTTTCTGCGATTTCGGTGGATTCGTCACCCGTGTTCGGAGCGTAACCTGCCGCGACAGCCGGGCAACAGCATCCACCAACCGTGTCCTTTCCGTAAGCGAAGTTTCGGTTTTGCGTACTCATTCTTGGGTGTAGATTACTTCGTAGTCGTTCACTCGAACCCGAACGTAGCCGTCGCCGTACTCGTTCGGCGGGTCACAATCCAGAAGTTCGAGGTCGCCGTCGCGGTCTGCTTTCTCCGCCGCAATCAGCGCCTCCTCGTACAATCGCTCGATGAAGCGCCACTCGTTGTTGAAGTCCTCCTCCGAGGCGAGGTAGGCAACGTCCGGTTCGTCGTCGCGGAGCAGAACCACCCGCTCCACGTCACACCGGAACGAACGCATTTCCTCACACTCCCATCCTTCTCCCCATCGACCCTCGGCGTAGTGGCACGACTCGTTGAAGATAGCCGCACCGTCCTCGAAGATAGGGTAGTCCGGGTCACACGGTATCCACTCGTGGTCGTGAGAATGGTCGGGAGCGTTCCACGGCGCTCGTGGGTCGCCAGCCGACGTTCCCGGTGGGTAATTACTCACCGTACACCACCGGAGCGATTGCGAGGTACTTCTCCGAGTCCTCGGGGTGAATTACCGCGATGAAGTTCCACTCGGGGTGGACGTAGATCGCGTCCTTGTTCTCCCGAAGGTCGATGTCGAAGAACTCCTCTGCCTTCTCGAAGTAGTCCTTCTGAATCCGTGTCTTCACCGTGGCGTCCTCGGCCTCCTCCGGCCACAGATCAACTACCTCAGTCTCCCCGGCGATAATGTCCTGAATGACCTCAGGGTGTTCCGACGCGAGAGTGTAGTCCCACGTTATCCGCTTGTTCTTCTCCCTCAAGTCTTCGCCGTAGGTTCCGAGGCAGACCGTGTTCTCGTCGTTCTCTATCGCTCCTTCGAGCGTTTCGGTATTCGCGCTTCCGAACAGTTCCTCGAACTTCTCCTCATCAGTTTGGATTGTAACACTCATCATTGATTCTCTGAGTCTTTGCCGCGAAGTTCGTACAGAGCCTTCACGAACTCCGTCATATCGTCGAAGCTACTCCGCTCGACCGTCTCGCCGTCGTAGTACGACGATTGGTTGTCTCGAACCATATCGAGGCAGTCGTCGCACAGACCGTTTCGAGGGCCGGGCGTCTCGTTGCCACAGACCTCGAAGTATTCACACTCCCAATCCTCAGGTCGGGGTTCCGACTGAGTGTTGTGAGAGGTGTGGGTCGTATCGACACCGAGCTTGTTCATCCAGTAGGAGATCGTCCCGGCGGAACAGCCGAGTTCGTCTCCCATCTCGGACTGGTCAAGCCCCTTGTCGTGATACAGTTCGTGGAGCGTTTCTGCGTCCTTCCACGGTTCTTCTTCGGGGGTTTCTGCCCCGAAGTCTGCGAGCGTACTCATTCTATGACGCCGTTTCCATCGGGTTCATCATCTCGCTCTCCTCCATCCAGTAGGTCGGGAAGGGGTGAGTCGGGAGTAACAATTCGGGCGGACATACCGATACTAACCGCACGAGGTTGACACCCGGTTCTTTCAGAGCGCGACACCTACCACCACCCCTCGAATCCCATCACTTGACGGGCGAGCTGGTCGATGGAATCCCGACCGTTCAGGAACAGGACGTTCGACACCATCTGCTTGATCGCATCGAGTCGGGGGAACGTCGCGTCCCGAACGTCCATCCACTCTTTCACCACTCCCCGGAGAGAGCGGGACTTGTCGTAGAACGCCACCATTAGTTCAGCCGAGAACTGCCGGGCGAGGTTCCACGCTTCGAGCTGTTCGAGGTATCGTCCGCGTAGTCCGTTGTTCATTTTACGCAGTCACCTTCGGGGCGTGTTCTGGTCGGGTCGCGTTGATGCGGTAGAGGCCGAAGACCTCCCGCATAATCGCCTGATTGTTGTAGTCAGCTCGGGCGTAAGCTCGGTAGAGGTCGCCCTCCCAAAGTGCCGTGAAGAAGTGTCCGCCGTATGGCCGGAAGTCCTCGGCCTTCTCCTCGGTCAGCGACGGGGGAACGTGGTCGGTTCCCCGGACGTACTTTTTCACTTCTTCCAGCACGGAGTTACGGTAGACGTCTTTGCCGTCGTCGCGCTCTTGCTCCATCGAGGAAATGTCGAACTCACACACCTCGATGAGTCGCTCGTCAGCTCCGGCCCACCGGAGTAGGCGTCGTTCGTGGTCGGTCAGATTCGGCTCGAATCGGTCGTCGTTGGCTTCCATTTTCTGTAACCTCTAAGACTCGGAATAGTATCTATAAGTCTTTACCGCTTTTGGTCAGCTCATCATAGGCCGGGACGACCAGTTCCCGACGACGGGGGCGCTCCCCGTTTCGCCATTACTCTTGCCAGTACCGCCGCTCGATGTTGATTATCTCTGATACATCGCGGCGAGGTTTCGACTTTCCACGCCGTCGCCAACACGCCTTCCTCCGAATGGAGTAGAAGTAATCGTAGTCGGCTTGCTCGATCTTCTCAATATTTTCTTCCATACTACCGGGGGACACCGCAGGATGTTCGTCGGTCTATTCGCTGTCGTACTCGAACCAGAACTTCACTCCCGCTCCCTTCCCGGTGAGAGTAGCGAACGAGAACGAGAACCCGTGTTCCTCCATCGTTTTCCGCTCGCTGTTCATCACGAGGTGGGAACACGGGTCGCCGCTACTGTCCACGTAGGGATGGAACGGAATCAGGAGCATCTGAACGTCTCCCATCTTCCCCTCCCGGATGTGGCTCAGCTCACGGAACCGCTCGGGAAGCTCGTCGAGGATTTGTTCTTCGAGATCGTCGTAGTCAACCTCGTCGACGCTCGGTTCTTCGGTGCTGTCGCTACCTGCCGGGAGTGCTTTGGTACTCATTAGGGGTTACTCGCTGAGAATTTCGTCCGCTCGATCTCCGTACACCGCTTCCAAGTGTTGCCAGCTCGGAGGGTCGGGGTTTTCTTCGAGAGAGCAGTTCACATCTTCCACGAATCGCTTAGCGACCGCTTCGAGGGATTCGTCTTCCATATCCAACTCCCGTGCTACGAAGTCGATTCCACAGAAGTCTCGTCCATCACTCGCCAATTCCCACAGGACGTGCGCTCGGTCGCCCTGTCGGGCTATCTCCTCCAGCTTCTCCTCCTCTGTTGCGTTGTTGAATGTCGTTATCTCACGATCTCGTTCCCGGCGAGCGCAGACGTTATCGAGGAACAGCTTGAGAGAATACTCGGGAATCTCCCGGTCGGCGTTCCGCACCGCGACTCGTGGACTGATTACCTCGAACGGCTCACCGTCCGGGTCGTACACTCGCCACTCATCTCCACGGAGACATTCGAGAGTGTACGTCACCGGCTCCTTCGAGGAAAGGTGGATGTAGTAGTCGTACTCGAAGCGAACTCCCTTACCGTAGATCGGCCCTTCGAGCAGGTTTATCGCTTCACCCAAATCATCACGAGTTTCCTCGATGAAGCGGAGCTTCGTGATTACGTCGTTGTAGAACCCGGCGAGGGCAAGCTGTTGAACAGCCTCCTGCTGGTCGTCCGGGTCGTTGTAGTACCGTTCCCCGCCTTCGTTGTAGAACCCTTCCTCGGCGTGGTAGATCACGCATCGCTGGTAATACTGAATCAGGTCGTGGTTCTCCACAGCGGCCTCAGCGATAGCCCACAAGGGAACGTCCTCGGGAATCTCGTCGGGGTTATACGCCGAGGTTCGTATCTCGTCTCCTCCCTCTCGGGAGTAGTCGTAGTATCGCTTTGCGGTAGCCTGTACCTCTCGGATGTATGCCTCGAAGGAATCGTATTTGTTGCTCATTATCACACCAGAATTACTGCTCCACCGCTCCCTCCTCGTCGCTTGAAGAAGTCTCGCAGAATCGCCCTCAGTTCCACACTTCAACCCCCGGAGTGTCCACGTAGAGCGGCCCGATCAGCTCGGCCACTTCGCTGAAGTTCTCCGGCTTCACGATGAAGCCCCGCCAAGCGAGACTGAACTTCCCGAGGTCTTGCTCCTGAAGGGCGTCGTCCACGACTCGGCAGACGTGTTCGTTCCAGAGCCGGGGAATCACGAAGAACCCCTGAGGGAACTGTTCTATCTGGAAGGTCGTCGGCGTCTCTTTCGTGAGGGAACCCCATAGGTGGGTCTTCTCCGGGTCGCCGCCGTGGTGGGACACCCACATCTTGTTCAAGAGGCTCCGACGCTTCTCGTGGAGGTGGAGGACTTCGCGGTTCTCCGGTTCCATCAACGCATCGAGGCTGTCGATCTCGTTGAGGTGGGCCTCCAAGTCACCGACCGTGAGAATCTTCGCCACGTTCTCGTTCAGCTCTGCCATCACTCCGTAGGGAGTGTCCGACTTCCACCCGTCCTCGATTGTTTGCTTGATGGTCGCCGGGTTCAGGACGAACCGCCGGTAGTAGGCATCGACCTTGTTGAACGAGGTAGTGTAGAACTGCTCGATGCGTCCGAACTCTGTCTCGTACACCGTAGGGTCGTCTTCGTTGCTGAACTCGGCGTCGGGCTTCTCCCGGTAGAGGGTCTTACTCTTACCGTTGAACCACTCCCGAATCCAGAACTCGTCGTAGAGCGGAAGGGGGTCGTCGGCGTCGGTGAGCTTCCGGGCCTTCCACACCGGGTCAACCGGGTCATTCGGTTCAAGCCGGGGCGGGCTGATGCTGTTCGCTTCGAGGGTGTTTACCAGCGACTCTCCGGCCTTTGTCTCTATTGTAGTAGGAAGCATCGTTACCGGGTCATTTGCCGCGCCGCCATTCCACCGACGAGCCGCTGATGGTGCTGTCCACAGAGGATGAATCGTCCGGTGTCGTCCTCCGCGATCTTGCTCCCTTCGTAGGGGCAGGGGTCGTCGTCGGTCGCAACTGTTCGTCCGTGGTGACACATCTCGCCGCCGTGGTAGTGTTCAAAGTCAACCATTAGTGAGTCTCCGCGTAGTGCTGTTCGTGAGTCTTTGCGCTGAACATCGGGAGCTTGTCCTGCCACCACCGTTTCCAGAGACACCGGAAGTTCGAGCAACGCACTCCGTAGGAGCGTTCCTCAACATCCGCGTCACACGCAGGACAGTTCTCGGGGTAGTCGTCGTGTGGTTCCATTACTGAGTGACCTTCTTCGCACAGCTCCGGCAGTAGTACCGCTTGTCGCTGTCACTCGGGAAGGCGATTCGCCAACCGCCATTCTGCTTATCCCGAGTGACCGGCGTTCCGTTCAACCGAGGGCCGCCACATCTCTCACACTCTAAGGCCACGTTCCACCTCGGAACTCGATGAACCGGCCTTCGTCGTGATCGTAGCCGCCCCGAACCCTCTCGCCGCAGTCCTTACACCGCCAATTCGCCTGATAACCCCGACCGGAGAGCCACGTTCGGTTCTCGTGGTCACACATCCAGAGTCAACTCCTGTATCTCGCTCGTTCGGAACGGCTTGCTCCGATCTTGTCCTTGAACCGTGGAATCGATAACGACCTCCGCGACCTTCTCGTGAGGATAGTCCTTAGCGAACACTCCGGCTTCTTCGAGCCTCGATGCGACTTCCCGCCGCGTTTCGAGAGGGAGCTTGTTCGGCTTGAGGTGGAACATATGTCCACCACGGGAGTCGTTCTTCGGTCGGGCTATCACGTCGTGGGTCTTGGTATGGGTGACACTCATCGGTTCTTTGGGTGGAAGATGTGGTTCTCGGGGTACTCTCGCTGAGCCGACCAGCCGAAGGACTTGAGCCACACCGAGAGACAGCCTTCGCAGAGGAAGACCGTCATATAGCCGCCGTTGATACCTCCGGTGTAGTCGCTCAGGACGCCCTTCTCCCGCCCTCCCCGACCACACTCCGGGCAGTAGTCGTCGTGGTGGTATCCCTCGAAGTGAATCCCCGAAGGCATCGACCGGAAGGGGTTTTCGTCCGAAGCGTGGGGTGGCTCGAACACCTCGGTATCCACTCCCCACATTTCCACGAGGGCTTCCCGTCGTTCGATTCCGATTAACTCCTCTCCGTTGTCGTCGGTGGGTCTAACACTCATTATTATGTCTCTAAGTCTTTATACCGAACCAACCAGAGTCAGCTCGTCGCTCAGGTAATCCTCTTGGAAGTCCATCTCGTCCTCCCAATCCTTCTGACAGTCCTCGCAGTAAGCGAACGGGTGGCTCCGACCTTTGACCTTCACTACGTGGTCGTGGTCACAGACCTCGTTCTGGTAGTGCCATTCCTCCTCGCGGAGTTCGTCGATACGCTCGTCGACGGCCCAACGAATCCCATTTCGGATGGAAGTCTCGATCTCGGCCTCGTTGACGCCGTTCTCGTAAGCGTCCTTAATCTCTCCCGGCGTTGCCTCGACGGTGAACTCGACAGTCACCGTTCCCCACGTATCTCCGGTGTATTCCTCACATCGGAGCTTCGAGCCGCCACGGGAGCCGTGCTTCATCTCCCACTTCCCTCGGGAGTAGGGAACGACCTGCCAATCAGGGGAGCAGGAATACGTCGCCATCCCCTCGATGTGGCCCTTATGATCGTAGGTCTTCAGGGTGACGTGGGGCAACTTCACCCGAAGGTGCTTCATATCCCTCGGGTACAGCTCGAACCAGCGCCCCATCCAGCGGGCCTTCCGAAGTTTCCGCCACGCTTCTTCGTCGTTGGCGTGGAATCGGTAGTGGTAGTCCCGACCGTCCGGGTTCCCCATCCAGTCCTCGGGGTAATCGTCCCACGTCATTATGCTTCGACCTCCTCGATGGGGAGAACCAGCGGTTCTTCGTCGGTGTCTATCGGGTCTTCCGACCAGAAGAACACACCAAATGTCTCGGAGTCGTATTGGTGAACGTCGTAGGCTTCGGTGTAGTTCTCGTCGTCGTCAAACGCCTCGTTGAACGCTACGACGGCATCCACGTCCGATTCGGCGGTGACTATGATCTCGTAGCGATTCTCTCTCGTCGGGTGGTCGGTGAATCCAATAACTGACATTCTCACTCCACGATGTAGTGGCCGTTCGGCGTCTCGTAGACCGTGCCGGGCTTCACGTAGTCGTCGTCCTCTGCCATCACTTCTTGAACCGCGATTTCCAGAATATCCATTATGCGTATCCTGCTTGGTAGACCGCTTCCGCTTGCTCGAACTCCGATTCCTTCGCATCGGTGAACACCTCGATCTCCACCACAGCACGGGGATAACCCTCGGTGTCAGCGGTGAAGTTCTCGTAGATAATCCAGCGACCATCGAGGTCTTCTTCGAGAAGGTCTGTCGCCGCGAAAATCGCATCGAGGTCATCGTCTTCATCCACCGCATACTCAGCGGCGAATACGTCCAAGTCCTCCTTCAGCCGGTCTATGAGGTGCTTTTCGAGACTCATCCCTTGATGATTTGGAGTCCGTGGTTTGCTTCGAGGACGTGTTCCGCCGCTTCCTTCGTGGGGAAGGACTCGATAATATCGAACTGAACGCCGGTTTTTCCAACATCGAAGTATGGTTCTGTCGGGTCGATTAGGTGGTACTCGTTCATATTGTCACAACCTCAGGCTTCGCTTCGTGGTTCGGTTCCGCCGTAGGAGCCAAGCTCAGCTTGGGGCCGCTCGGTTTCCTCGAAACCATCACGGCTCCCGCCGCTGGTGGTTCGTCGTCGTCGCTCCCGCCATCCCTCGGGTCGATCTTCAGGAAGGGAGTCGCGTTGCTCTCGTCGTCGCTTCCACTCTCGGTATCGCTCTCGGCGGATTCGTTGGGCAAGAATATCACCGCTCATAGTCTGGTTCGTAATCGAGGGCCGAGTATGCCTCATCAAGAGCCTCAGCAAGCTGGTAGCCAGCCGCCGTCTCTCGATAATCCCGGCCACAGTTCTTCAGCGCCTCACTCACTTCATCGGCAAGAGTCGCTAACGCCAGCCGGTCGATTTCTACGGCGTTGCTCATAGGTGAGCCACCTTCTCCATCGGGTTGTTGAAGCCGTCCAGCTCGTCCATATCGAAGCCGGGTTCGTCGCGGTCGTCGTAACTTGCGTCGTCGTTCATCTCCGGGTCGTGGAAGTCGGGGTAGTAGTTGTCGTACATCGTTCTCTAAAGGTCGCTCAGGGCCTTTTCCAGCGCCGAGTCGAACAGCGCCACAAGTTGCTCGATAGCCTGTTCCTCTCGGGGAATCGGCTCTCGCCACTCCCCGTCGATGCCGAGAATCAGGTATTCTTCCTCACTCGGGATTACGTCAATCCCTCCCCACGATTGGGGTTCCTCGTAGTACCTCGCCACCGAAGCCTTGCGGAGTCGGTAAGCGTAGTCTCCGATCTTCTTTTCGAGGTCTTCTTCGCTTAGGTCGATGCGTCGATCTGTCGTTGGTGTCTTTTCTGCTACTGCCATCGGTGTCACCCGGTAGTTTTCACTACCAGAGGCTCCGCTACGGAGTCGAACCGTAGTTTCCGCCACTCGGAGCAAAGGATTAGAGTTGCTTACTTGAGTCTTTAGAGCCGATTGTAACCTCGTCGATGATCGGCTCGCTTGGCTCGTTCTAAGTCACAGTACCAGCAGTTACAGTCCGGTTTCAGGGAATGTGGTCGTTTCATTTGGGGTTACTCGCATCGAATCGTTGTCCCCGAAAAGTTCCTCACTCTAAGAGACAACGTTGCTGTATTAAGTCTTTGCTGTTTACATCCAAGCGCCGGTATATGCCGCTCCCCGGCCCTCTCGAATCTTCTTCTGCCGTTCTTTGCGTCGTTGCTCCTGCTTCTGAAGGCTCTTGAGCTTCTTCCCCGTCCCTCGGTAGGTCGTGATGATCGACTCATCCCTCGGGTCGATGACTACCGTGATGAGCTGGCCGCTCCATCGAGTCTCTAAGAGAACCCGTCCTTTGCGACCGAGGTGTGCCTCACCATTCTCAATCGCTTGGTCAATCGCACTCATCGGAATCCGTCGCTCCCGCCGCCGGTTCCCTCCGTGAGAAAGAGGGTCGTATTCGTAGTTCCTTGCGTCTCGGCTGAAAGTCGGTGTCTCGTTCATAGTTGTCACTCGCTGTCGTGGTATTCGGAGTAGCGCCGCCGGTACTTCTCGGCCTTCTTCTTCGCCTCGATCTCGTCGTCGGTCAGGCCGGAGCCTTCGTATTCCTCAGGCTCCGACGTTTTCTCGTGGTGGGGATGAATCTCACTCGGGTCAGGAGTCCATCCGATAAACTCAGCAAGTTCCTCTCCTTCGAGCAGTTCTCCCTCGCGTCGTTCCTCAACTACCGCTCCGAAGGCTCGATGCCTCTGGTCGATCTTGAGGTCAGCGCGGTGGCTCCATTGGTTTTCTTCCTCCCGTTGGGAGGTTCGTACCGTCCCGAGCCTCGGGGAGAACATTACTCGCTCTCCTCACTATCCGCCGCGTTGAGCGCCGCTAACTTGTCCATCTCACGTCGATAATCCTCGTCGCTAAGGGGGTTCGTGAGACTGCCAGCGCCGCCGCTACGTCGTGGGTATCGCTCTCGTCGTTCCATAGGTGTCACTCGTGGTAGCCGTTGCTACCGAGGCCCTTCCGGGGAGTCGAACCCCGGTGTCGCCACTAAGGATTATTGAAGCGTCTTTGAGTCTTTGCGCCTTACTCGGAGTTTTCGAGCAACTGCTGAAGAAGGGCGTCCTTCTCGCGCTGGCTCATCTCACTCACGTCGGGAACCTCCGGCTCGGGAAGTTCGACGTGTCCCTCGTAGTCTTCCCAGTTGAGACTGATCTGATTCTCTACGATGTGAACCAGCAGAGCCTCACCGTACTTGTTCCCGATACCCTTCACTTCCGTAGGGTCGAATAGTTCCTCGGGAAGATCGAGGCCGGTGTCACTCTCGCCGTCGCCGCCGCTGTTGCTCTTATCGTTCGATTCCGCCGTCTCATCGACTTCGACTTCTCCGAAGTAGTCACTCAGAAGGGTCTTGAGGCGTTCCTCGGCTTCCTCGTAAGTCGGGACACTCCCGACCTCGAAGCCTTCCGCCGCCTCTTGACGACCTTCACTTGCCACTACCGGGACAATCGGCTCCCCGTCGCTGTTGATGGGAACCATCACGGTGTCACTTGCCTCGATGATTTCCTCCGAGAGCAGTAGCTCACGCTGGAACTCATCCGCTTCGGCAAGTGGCTTCACACCGAACCCGCCGTTTTCCTCCTTTAAGGAGTCGTACTTGCCACTAAAGGCGTTGTAGTCGTTGGCGGTGTAGTCGGTGGAAAGGTAGAACGCTCTCCCGAGAGAGCCGTCGCTATCGTTAGCCTCGCACGGCTCGATCAGGTTCACATTCCGGGGCGCTTCACACCACTTAGCGATTTCACTCTCGCCGCCCTTCTTCACAGAATCCTCTCCGAACGCTTTGCGAACCTCGTGAGCGAGGCTCACCACGGAGTAGTCGTCCTTCTGGAGAAGGTCGTAGAGGTCACTAACAGGGTTAGCGCCGATCTTGCTCACCGTATTCTCAACGAAGTCGCCGTCGCTGTTGACTTTCACAGACATAGTTCGTTGGGTGTCACTTAGTGCTACTTTCCGAAGGGGAAGCACCAAACCCCCCATTCCGACTCAAGGAGAGAGATGACTCTCACTCACTCAAGTCGTGGTTGCTTAGCACGGGGCTTAGCCCCGTAAAGCCTCAAGCCCCCGTCAATTCGGGGTTGGCTGTCGCTGGAACCTTTACGTCTATCCTTCCCCGTCCCTTACGGGACGGGCCGAACATACGAACGAGCGAATTAAGTGTGACACTTACCCCTCAAAGCCGATTGCTATACGCTACGCTGTGCGATCTGCTCGCTATGCGGAGTTTCAAATCTCAAAGAGTCTTTCGCGTTAATCGCTATGAGCATTCGCTCTTGACTACTACGTACTTCTCCCTACGAACCTGTTTATGGCATAGACTTTCGTTCCATAGGCTAAGCGCCTATTGTTTTAACCGTAACCGCATCCGAAAGTGGGTGGGATTCACGTTTCCATAGATGTATCTAATACATCTGGTTCGACAGTTTCGAGACGTTAATCGCTCGATGTGTCTATTTTCGTCACTCTTTGCCCTAAGGGACGCTCTTTGTCCGGGCCATACTCCCCCTATCACCTGAAAATACTCCCCGGAAAGCCGCTTTCCGGTTTCGGGCCTACATACCGGGACGGGGCCGCTTTCGCGGGCCGTCCCGTTCGGGCCGTACTTCAAACGTAACACCGGGAAAGGCGTTCGGGGCCGAACTATGCTACCTTTGAGGTTATCTCCGGGCGCATTCGGGGCCTTTCCTTTGTCGTATCAGGGGCCGGGCCGGATTTCTCGATCACATATCGTTTCGTCCGACCGGCCCCCTCTTTCCCGCCCCGGCCCCGTAGGGCCGGTAAATCTCCCCCGTACTAAGACGGGCCTATGTGGTTTCGGGCCGTTTCGGGCCGTTTCCCGGTTATCTCCCCGTCTCTCGGGGAATTGTCGGTTAATCCGACGTTTCCGTACTAACGACCTTACTAAGAATCCCGGCCCCGGCTTCCACGCCGGGGTTTTCGGCCCCTAAGGGCCGTTTCACCGTGAAAGACGGGCCGTTTCCGGCCCCGTCTCCTACATTTCGTAAGGGTCAATTCGGCCCGTAGTTCCGTCTCTCCGGTCGGCCCGAAACAGGGGCCGAAACGGGGAGATTCTACCTACTGGCCTACTTACCCGCCCCCGACCGTTCGAGGGGAGATTAGCGGTAATTCCGTTTGAAGGTGGCAACGTGCTAACGAAAACCTCCAACGGGGGGCGCATATGGCAACGCCCCCGATACCGGGACTTAAGCCGGTTTTCCGGGGTTTCCGGGCCTTTAACGCCGGGGAGTATATCCCCCGGCCCATTTCAGGGGGCCGACCGCCCCGGATAACATCAATCCGGGGCGGGCCGCTTTCACCGAGCGACATCTATACCAAGCATCCGGGGGGTATATATAAGTGACGGGTGTATAATCATTATATACTATTAATCCAGCGTAGACAGAAGGTAGACGGGACAATAGGCGGATATAGTTTCACCGACATAATAAAAATAACCGGCAAGTATTGTAACCTGATAGATTTTAGTAGTGATTATACATATAAAGGTAAAAGTTCGAGATTGTCGAACGCGGGGAATACAAGCCTCGATGTGGTAATATAGCGGGTAAACAATACCGGCAAAGAGATTTATTAAATGAGACGGCGAAAGCGCCGAAACACCCACGGACGGACGGGAGACGGCCCACAACGTACAAACAGGGAGAACGCGGGCCGGAACGCGAGAGACGGAACGCGCGGGACGGGACGGGAGACGGACGGACATAGGAGAGACGGACGGGACGGCCCCCGTACTTGCCGAACGCGGCGTTTTCAGGGGCGGGGAGATACCGGATAACGGCCCGTATGGACGGCCCGAGAGGGGGAGAGACGGCCCGCGCGGGGCGTGAGACGGCCCCAGTAGGCCCGAGAGACGGGACGGGACGGACGGGACGGGGCGGGCCGTGAGTGAGATCGAGAGGGACGGGCCGACCGGGACGGACGGGACGGACGGGACGGGCCGACCGGCCCCAGTAGGGACGGGGCGGGGGCCGACCGGAGACGAACAGGCAGGCACGCCGCCCGCGCGTAGGGCGGCCAACAACGCACATATCAGCAGGTACAAGCCCCAACGACCGGGCCGAGGGACGAACAGGCGGTTAGAACATTAAGGCACATTCCGCACACGAGCTTTAGTAAGTAGCTCTCAGAATTTTCACCTCTGAGGTTAGAAAAATCGGTTTTTGCTTCTCAGGTCGGGTGGCGGGGACGAGCTGGTGTGGACGGCCACTACGTGTTTCTTGGAGAGGAGTTCTCCTTTCTCTTGGGAGAACACGACTGGGATTAGTCGGCGGGTGGTGAGCCTCTGGTGGACGGCCTCTTGTGTCGGATATGATCGGGGATTTCTACTTCGGTTCTCTCTGGTGTGATGTTACTCATCGAGTGGGGAGTCACCATCTCGCCTTTCTCGTGCATTTCGAGGTCGCCATACACGGCGATCTTGCCGCAGGAACAGCAGAACACCTTGTAGTCTCCGTAGTGGAAGGCGACTCCGGTGTTATTGCATCCGTGGACGGTATCTCGGTTGGGGAGCTGGTCGAGCCAATCCGCGTCGATGCAGTCTTCCAGATAAATTGGCTCTTTCGTAGGGTCTACGTCGAGGAGGGCAGATAGTTCGTTGATTACTGACACGGTGAGAGAACCCGGCCCTCTCGTGTCGTGCGCTCCCCGGCTAAGCAGATCATGTCCTTCATCAACCGCAACATGGTGACTGTGTACCGGGTCAGGCATACCTGTTTAGGAGAGAGTCGTGGTATTAAGACTTATCGCTCAAACTTCTTCTTAGTGTGCGATTCAGACGCATAGAAAATCTGTGAAGAGTATCTGAGTTTTCAACCAGATCTCCGCTCGGTATTGCTGGTCGCTGAATAGGCACTATGAGAACGGAATCTCACCCAACATATAAGTGCCTGCTATTACGTATATTGTAATAGAATGGTAGAACACGAATCAGATACGCTCACTCCGAAGGACTTGGTGATTCTTCTCCAAGATGGACACCCCAAAGTAAACAGTAATATTTCCAAGATGGCGCTTGAATATACCGTCGACGATTGGGAAGATCACGACGACAAGGATGATAAATTAGAGGTGTTGCGCGAATCATCTTTCAAGACTGATGCGTTTACACCGACAGAAGGAACCGTACCTGACACAGACGGATATGTTCTTGTACCGAGCAAGACTCCCGATAAGGTCAGCGGATTTCACCCGCCAAGGCTGATCTCAATTGCAAGAGAGTTCGCACAAGAGTTCTACGACAATTACTGTGACTTGTACCGAGAATTATTTGAGTCGTCTTCACTCACGAAAAAGCAATTTTTGGTGTATCTCATGAAGGAAGGACAGACAAACGAGGAGATAATTTCAGGGGCACTCGATATAGAGATTGGAACCGTCCGTAGTCACGCGGCTCGGGCACGAAAGAAGGTCGAAGAAGCGCAGAACACCGCACGAATACCCGAATTGTTTACTGTTTCTGATCGCGAGAGCGCTTGGAATGAAATGATGGATATGATGGAACCACAGTCTACATAACTCCAATCGTGATCAGATACTGTCCGTTTATCTATCCTCTTAGTTGACAAGTAGTATTTGAACACCCCCCTTCCTATATAAACCCTTTACCATTAATAGGAGTGTAGGAGTGAAGCGACGACGAAGACCTCCTACCGATGGCTTTCTTCTCTGGATTCTGAGCTGGTGACTCAGATTCTTCTCTCTGGTTCTGTTTTACGTCGGTTTTGACTCAGGTACTTTCCTTTCTCTACCTGAGTTTCTACTCTTTCTAACCCGAGTTAGAGGAAAACGACTCGATGCGGTGAATCACTTTACGTACAACACAATGGCTCAGGCAGAAGTAACCGGCTACACGGTGCAGGAACTCGCGGAGTTACGCCACGAGTATCTTCAGACACCGAAGGCCGAGAAGGGGATTCCTTTCGATACTGCTTACTGCCTCACACGAATCGGGAAACAGCCCGAGGACTATGACGGGTCAACACGATATTGCAGTAACCGAGTAGCCCGCCTCGATGAGGGTGGGCACGCTCACTCGTGCCGATTTCACGGCGCGAATCAGAACGCGAACGGCAACAACGACAATCTCGAACTTCTCGCGGCACTCAAACACGGAATGTACGCTACTGACGAACACTTAGAGGAGGTTTTCACCGAGGACGACCAGCGGCTCTACGACTTCGTAATGTCGTGGGCGGACGCTTATGGCTGGCCGTCCAAGGAGGAAGACCCCGCTCGCCACGATCTGCTTGAGCAGGCGGCGATTGCTCGTGTTCGAGTAGCCCGGTCGTCCGAATACATCCTCGACGAGGGTGAGATGGACAGGCAGGAAGTGTACGACGAGAACGGGAACCTTCGCGTTATCACAGACGCGCACGGCCTCTCCGAAGACCTCCGCCTCAAGCAGAAGCTCATTCTGGACATTATGAAGGAACTTGGGCTGACGCCGAAGGAGGCGGCGAAGATGGACACGGACGAGAAGGCCGCCAGCGCAACGGAACAGCTCGCCGCTGTCGCGGCGGAGGCTGTTCTCGGTGGGGACAACTCCGACCGGGAGTTCGACCCCGACGACGACATATTCGAGGACGAAGATGGCGGAACTTGAACCATTCTCCGCTGGCTACGCGCTTGTTCGGGACGCGACCGTTCAGACGTGGAGCGAGCAGGAGGCTCATATGGACGTTGATCTGTACGACGATCTCGCATTCTACCTTGGCGAGCCGGTAATCGGTATGGTCGGCGGGCTTCACTACAATTTCAGGCCCTCCGAGCAGGTTCTCAGCGATCAATGTGCGATTCCCCGGCGTAACCGGGGGCGAAGGGTGGGCGGTTCTACCCTGCTGGTGCGACGGTGAATCAACTATGAATTGCTATAACTGCGGTTATCACGCCCCCAAAGGCGGGAATTGCTCCACCTGTGGCGTTCTTCTTGGGGATTTCCGCATCGAGGGGGCGACTCAAGTCAATGGAAACGTCTGAAAACTCTAAGTTTAGTGTCTCTGAGGACGGCAAGCTCGTCCGAGAGGAGACTGAAGAAGCGAATTTCGAGGAAAACCTCACCTTCGAGGACTGAATCGTGACTCAGCCTTGCGAAAACTGCGACTGCGGCCTTTCTGGGCCGGATTTCGAGTACGATACGGTCGAATTTGGCCTTTCACTCCCCCTCGCGTCGGTTCTGGACGGTCATATCCGTGGTTCTACGGATGTTGACCCCGCTGACGTGGAGAAAATCGAAATCTGCGGCGATTCGATCACGATCACGGTTCAGTAGCGTTCTCCCCGACTCGATGCGGCGAATCTCTCTTTATGAACCCCTATGAGCCGGTGAAGGTGTCTAAATCGGAAGCATACCCCCGAACTAATACTCCGTTGGACGGCGAAGCCGTCGGATTGGAGTTTGGTGACTCCGGTGTGGAGCCGCCTCGGTATCTCATCGAGGACTCCCGCAACTGGTATGCGTGGATTGAGGCGCTGGACGGCGATTCTTACGTCAATTTAGACAACATTCAGTAGTTTTTCATGCAGGAAATAGCTGAGGAGTTCGCCTCCGAGAGCGATGCTGACGTTGACGCATTGCTTGAGAGGTGGGATGGACGGCCCGATCTTCTCGCAGAGGACATTCTCCGGGCGAAGAATCTGGATACGGACGAAATTGAGCCGCTAACGCTCTTTCGACCGTACCAGCCCCGGATTATGCACGCCTACTTCTACGGCGGCTCGAAGATTCTGAACATCTACAAGGGCCGTCGTATCGGCGTTTCCTACGTAATTGGGATTTGTATTCTGCTTGAGGCGCTTCTCAAGCCGGACACGTTCTATCCCATTCTCTCGAAGACCAAGGGGCAGTCGAACTCGCGGATTAGCGACATTAAGACGCTAATCAAGAACGCGAAGATCGACATTGAGCTGGAAAAGGACAATCAGGACGAGATTGTTCTCTCGAACGGGTCGCGTATCAAGGCGTACACGGGCGACCCGGACTCCGCTCGTGGTGAAGACCCGCCGAAGACGGTCTTTATTGACGAGATGGCTTTCCTCGAAGACCAGAGCGCCACCCTCGATGCGTACCTGCCCACCATCAGTCTCGGTTCGAGTCAGATGGTTCAGGTGTCCACTCCGAAGGCGTCGAACGATGAGTTCATGCAGGCCAACGAGCGGGGGACGCCGGACGGTCGCAACGACTTCGGGATTCTCGCGCTGAAACAGCCGACGTTCAAGAACGCGGACGAGATCGAGACGGACGTTTCCCTGTTCGAGCAGGACGTGGAACCCGTCCGGGGCGACTTTGACTTGATGGCGGCGGAAACTCAGCGAGCCAGCGACCCCAACGGCTTCGCACAAGAGTATCTGTGCCGCCCTGTGAGCGACGAGTACCGCTTCTTCTCTATGCCCACCATAGAGGTCGCAATGGGTCGGGGGGCCGCTGAGGATTACTCCTACGGCCTCAGGCGGTACGAGACGACGAACACGCTGGTCATGGGAGTGGATATTGGGTTCAACTCCGACGACACGGCTCTCGCGGTCTTCGAGCATGAAGGCCCGCGTCGGTACTGCCGGTACAAGGAGATCGTGAACGACCGCGTGCTTTCGCAGGCGGGAATCACTCCATCGAGTCGGCAGAACCCTGCGGCGGTTGCCGAGCGTATCTCTCAGGTGTATCACGCTATGGGCGTTTCCAACGTCGTGATGGACATGACGGGCGTGGGGCAGGGGTTCCACGACGAAGTTCGGCGGCGTATCGGACGGGCCTACACGGGCTTCAATTTCTCCGCGAAGGACAAGGTGGAGAAGATGATGGGCAACATGAATTACGCCCTTCACAACGACCTCGTGTGGCTCCCCGAGGACGAACCTCTGCGTGAACAGCTCGGCGCGATTGTCAAACAGCAGAAGGAGGATTGGCAGAAGCCGAAGTTCACCGGGAAGGAACACGCCCCGGAGGGGAAGGACGACCTCGCTATGGCGACGGTTCTCGCGGCGTTCCCGCCGAACTTCAAGGCCGACAAGTCACGGAATCTCCAACAGCGAGAGGACGTGACCCCTTCGGTTCAGGTGGAAGAACCACAGGAACGCGACGGATGGGCAGGCTTGAAGATTAGCGGGCAGTCCTCCGGCGGTCGCGGGTATGCTCTCTCGCACGGACGCAAGGAACGCGGTTACAGCTCAAGACACAAACGCCGTTCAACTGGAAGGCGGCGACGGAAGTTCTAATCTACTCTTTTTAAATGACTACTGGAAATTTTGTTGACCCTCCCGAGGAGGGCGAGCGGATGGACTTCGCCGCCGACTCCCCGAAGGGCGCGATCAAGGAACGTGGACAGGGTGGTGGGAGTCGATTCACCGGCCCTCGATCATCTGAGGCTCCCAAGTCGGAGATTCAGAAGAATCGAGACATAGTTCGCACAGACCCCCACGTTCACGAGGGACTTTACACGCTCATCGACTGGCTCTGCGGTGACGGCTTCAACATCTCACCTCGGAACGTCCCCGGTACGGGGATGGAGCAGACCGAGGAGGACATTGCGCCGATCTCGCTTCTGCTTCACAACTCCGAGTATTGGCGCGTGTTCAACCAATGGGTTGAGTACGCGGCTCAGGACGGCCACTCATTCATGGAGTTGGTTGTGGAGGATGAGTGGTTCCGTCCGCGTATCCTCCCGACCGAGCGGATGCACAAGAAGACGGACGAGTACGGGTTCGTCACGAAGTATGCTTTGGAGCCTCCGGGTGGCGGTGGCCCCGACGACGACGACGCGACGATTTACGACCCACACGAGGTCGCTGAGCTTTGGTTCACGAAAGACCCCGCCGAGGACTTCGGGCGGTCGTTCGTCGAGCCGATTCAGGAGCAGGCGGATATGCTCCGCGACATGGAGTTCGACTACGCCCGCTTCGTAGCGACGAAGGCGTATCCCCCCGTGCTGTGGAAGCTCGGGACTGAGGAGGAGCAATGGTCGGAAGACCAAATCTCCGGGTGGTTGGACACCGTGGAGCAGATCGAGCCGGATTCGATGCTCGCGGCTCCCCACGACGTTGAATCCGAGATTGTCGGCGTGACCTCTACCTCATCGACGGCGGGGGCTATGAAGCTCGAAGGGACGTTCGAGCATCTTCAGAACCGTATCATCACGGGGCTTGGGATTCCCGCGCTCCTGATGAACATGGGCGGCACAACGGGCGAAGCTACCGCCTCTATGCCTGCGTTCAAGCGGCGTATCAAGCGTCTTCAGAACATCATCAAGTCGGCTGTTGAGAACCAGATTCTCAAGTCGCTGATGGTGGAATCCTCGCTTGATGAGTTTGACGGCGTAGTTCCCGAATTTGAGTTCGGGGAACACTCGTCGGCTGAGAAGCGGCTTGAGATTGATAAGCTCATCAAGCTCTATCAGTCCGGGTTCCTCACTCGTGAAGCGTTCGCTGAGCGGGCTGGCATCGACCCCGAGGTTGAACTGCCGTCCCCCGACCAGCTCACGAGCGAGATTATTCCACTTATTACGGAACTCGCCGGGCGTGGCGACAGGGCGCAGAACCCTGATGGTGGGCGTCCGACTGACACCGGGACTGGTGTAGAGTCGGCGGGTGGGGAGGTCAAGTCCCGAGAATCGGGACGAGACAGCTCGAATGAGCGTAATCGGCAGTCCATCACGGAGGATGAAAATGCCTAATGCCCGCTGAATCCCCGGATGGAGACTCCGAGGTGAAACTCCTCAAGAGTATTCTGAGTGAGATTCAAGACCTAAACTCACAGCTTGCTCGTACCGACGAGCGTTCTCGAAACAACCGCGAACAAGTGGAGAATCTGCGCGATAACCGGATTGTCCCGATGGAAGCACAAGTCGAGAAGACCGACAACCGTAGCCGACGTAACTCCTTGATTATCGGGGCGTTCGTAACTGCACTTACTCTCGGTTTCGGGGCGGCTGTGACGTATCTCTTTACTCTGCTATGAGTCTCGATCTACACGAAATCGAATTTTCGACCAGTACCGATTCCCCGCCCGACGATAAGCCGACGCCGGTTGATTCCGACGCTCAGCTTGAGTTTACTGCCGGGCGGCACTTCCCCGAGTCCGTTGACCTCGATGGGTTCAACGAGTACGGGGTGCGTGAGAACCGCGACGACGAGGGCGATCTCCTGTCGGTTGATGTTGTGTACGAAGCAATGGAACCCGGCCCGCCCGAAGACCGCAACGGCGTTCGTATCACGGACACGTTTCTGCGGAAGGTCGCGGAGAAGAACTACTCGGGACATGAGCCGTATATGCTCGGCCACTCTGACCGCCCGCTGGACGAGATTGGGAAAGTCCAGCGGGTGTGGTTTGAGGAGTCGGTGAGCAAGCTGATGCTGATGAATCGGGTGTTCAACACGGGCGCTCCGACCCACGACGAAGTGGTGAAGCGCCTGACGTACACCCCGCCGACGATGACCGATGGCTCGGTCGGGTTCGGTAATCAGTATGAAGCGGTGGTGAACGACGACGGTGAGCCTGAACTCATCGACGGGCAGATTCGAGAGTTCAGTACCGTCCCGTTCCCCGGAGGCTACGATGATGGTGGGCTTGGACTTCCGAGCGCCGCCTTCGCAGAACACATCATGGAGCAGGTGAACGCCGCTGTCGATGATGAGGACGAAGCCAACCCCCTCGATGTGGGGGAGTCCTCGGAGAACTCGGCCTTCTCTGTCCGCACGGAGACTATCTCCTTCTAACTAATCATGGATTTCCAGAAGGTTACTTTTGACACCGATCTCGATGAGATGGAGGCTGACGAGCTTGCTTCGCTCGTTCGTCAGTTCTCTGAAGCACAGGAACAGAATATTGCGGAGTTCGAGCAGGCCAGCGAGACTATCGAAGGTCTTGAGGGCCGCGTCTCGGAGGTTCAGGAGTTCGACGCTGAACTGACGGACGAGCTTGCCGAAGCCTCGCCTCTTGGTGAGGACGAGCTGGCGGTGTTCTCGATCTCGCGGAAGCGCGAGCTTCTTGCTGAGTTCGCTGAGGCGGACGAGGATGAGGAGGAGGACGACGAGGGGGACGAGGAGGCCGAGTTCTCTGACATGGGCCAGCGCGGTGAGACGCACGACGAAGACGCGAAGGCAGACTTCGCAAAGGAGTACCTCGGGGATATTCCGGGGCTTGGCTTCTAAACAAAGGAATTTCTGATATATAATGGCTAACTTCAAGTTCGCTAAGTTCAAGGACACGCCGCTGAACCGCGACGGTGAAACTCTCGACCCCGAGGCCAATCTCCCTCTGCTTGAGGGCGATCTCGTTGGTCTGGATGCGGACGTTGATGGGAACACCATCGTCGTCCCCGCTGACGCTGACGCTGGCGTTGCACAGCCCGCTATTGGCGTTCTCATGGAGGACGTGCGCGACCGTTCGTACTGGTCGGCCACGCTCCACGACAACGGCACGATGGGTCGCCGCCTCGACGACGCCTACGACAAGGAGCGCACGCAGGCTGGCGACGAAGTGACGTACTTCACCCACGGCATCTACCTCGAAGACGAGGACGCCACGGTGGACTTCGCCCCGAACGAGCCGGTCTATCTCGGCGTCGGCGGCGGCGTCACGCAGACCGCTCCGAGCGCGTCGGGCGAACTGGTGCAGTACCTCGGGGTTGCCGTCAACGCGACCACGTTCCTTCTGGACGTGAACCACGAGTACGAGACGCTGGCGTAGAGTACCAGCCTAAAGACTTAATCTCTATCTTCTAACTCTTTATGGTTAACCGCGAAATCTTCACTAAGGACGACGTTCCGCTTGTCGAGATTGCTGAGCAGACTCAGAATCTCGTTGACTACTTTAACGAGGCTGACCGCCCGTTCCGCGACCTGTTCGTTGAGCAGGTCGATCAGCAGACTTTCCTTCAGGAAATCGAGGCTGAGCCGGGCGAGTGGGAAAAGCTGAGTGAGGGCGAGTTCCCCGGCACGACTCGCGCTGATGACGACGACTACCTCCAGATGACCATTCGCACGAGCGAATACGGGAAGTCGCTCGGGTTCACTCAGCGGTTCCTCGAAAAGTCCACCAGCGAACACATTATGAAGCAGGTTCGTAATGTGCTGGCTGAGGGCAAGGAAACGGAAGACCGCATCATCCACGATGTGATCTTCAACGGCATCGCAGACGGTAGCGAGCCGGTCTGGTTCGACGTGCCCGACCACGGCGAGTACGGCTTCGACCGCACGCACTCCCACGTTTTCTCGGGCACGGACGACCTGCTCGGGCAGACTTCGGCCCGTGCGAGCGAACACATCGAGTACGCGGCTGACGAGCTTCGCCACCACGGGTGGAACGGGCAGAAGGTCGCGCTCATGTCTATCGACCTGAAGCGCAAGCTCCGCAACGAGCTGTCGTGGGATATGGACTACCACATCCCGATGGCGACGGGGATGCGCTCGCAGGACGTGCGTGAGCAGACGTTCAGCATCGACGGTGTTGAGCTGATGACCACGCCGTACCTCCGTGGTGACGAGTTCTACGTCATCGGCGTCGGTGAGAACCCGGTCAAGGAATACATCGACCGTCCGATGCAGGTCACGCGCCCCACGGGTGGCCCCGCGACCGAGCCGGGTGAGATCATCAACTCCAGCGGCACGATGTCGTTCGGCGTCAGCATGACGAACCCGCTCGGCGCTGTCCACTTCACGGGCGAGAGCGCGAACTTCTCGTAAGCGGACGGGCCGTTCGAGTTCGACTTTTCTTTTTCGTACATTCAATGGCAACTGACGATACTACACTCAAATCCGAAGTCCGGGCGTTCACCGGCATCGAGGAATCTCGAATCTCCGATGAGGAGATGGATGCTGTCGTTTCGGACGCTAAGCGGCATATCAAGCTCCGAACCTCACTCCACGAGGCCGAGATCGACTGGTATGGCGACCCGGCTCAGGAAGAAGCCCTTAATTGGGCGACCAAGCTTTTCCTCAAGGTTGCCGCAGGCGAACTCGATGCTCAGACCGTTCAGGTAGGCGCGATAGACAATAAGGCACTTCTCGCCAAGCGGAATAACGAGACGACCGTTTGGTATCGGAATATGGAGAGCGCCATTCGCCGGATTACCAAGCCCGGCGCGGCGTTCGGTCTTTCCTCTGTCTCTCGGACTGACCGGGAGTACGGTACTGACGAGGAGGACGACTCCGGTAGCGTCTCACTCTGATTATGCGACGGCAAGCTCACGCGGCGATTGACCGTCTTGGGAAAGACGTCGACGTTCTCATCGAGGGGAAGGCCGGGGTTGACGAGTTTAACAACCCCGAGTATGATTGGATTCTCTCTCACACCACTCGATGCGTTAGAACATATCCGAACCGGAACACAGAGTTGAACAACCGGGGCGGCCCCCGGAAGCGCGACCACCCGGTGTTCCTATTCGCACGCGACGACGCCCCCGGTGGTAACGACCGGATTCGGTACGACGGGGTTCTCTACGAACTGGAGTCCCCGACCGTGTACGACACTCACGTTGCGATTTTCGGCAAGAAGGTTTCTGAATAGCGATGGGGAAGATCAAGGTTCGAGTCAAGGGCGAAGACCGCACCATCCGCAACATCAAGCGCGACTTGAAGCGCGGGATGGACAAGTCCACCGAGCAGATCGCGGAGTCTGGTCGGGACAAAGCCCTCGAAATCATCAATCGGAATCAGGCGTACTTCAACTACGAGGTCGCCAAGGGGTTCCGACTCGTCGACGGTCGGGATACCGCGACTCGTTCCAGTATCAAGCTCATCAATGAGGCTCCCCACGCGGGGGCGCTCGATGCTGGTGTTCCGGCGTCCGAGTACGCTGACGGCGGCCCTCCGGTTCAAGCCCTACTCCCGTGGGTCGCCCGGAAGATGCAGGGCTTCTCCCTCGGGGGAGACGACGACGGCGGCGGCGACGACGGCGGCTCCGTGTTCGACGTAGGCCCCGACGTTCCCCGGTCGCTCACAGGGCGCTACGACCGCGACGACGTGGACGAAGGCGACCGAGTGTTCATCAAGCACGACGAGGATATTGACTACCTCGTTGACGTTGTAGAGAAGGACGACGACTCCTTCACCGCGTTGACCGGCGGGGGCGACAGGTACGACGTTGACTACTCGGACATTATCTCTCCGCTCGGAGAACACCCGTCGCTGGATACTGACGGGCGGGCCGACGTAGGAGATCGCGTCTACTGGTACGACGAAGACGGGAACCTCCTGTACGGCTACGTCACGGGTGACGCCCACTACATCGGGTACAGTCGCCGGTACGTGGTCGAAGAAGTGGACTCCGACGAGAGCCACATGGTTCCGGTCACTCGGGTTCTTCAGGTCGAAGACAGGCCGGAGTACGACGAATCGTTTGCTACCGACTCGATGAAGCGGGTCTTCATCCGCGATACAGCGGGTGGGAAGGCTCAGATGGCCTACTACAAGGCCGAAGTCGTGGCGTACAACGAACACTCGGGAGAAACCGCCCGTGGCGTCGTCTCAAGTTCCCCGATCAACAAGGACGACGGCTTCAAAGTTGAGCTGGACAACGGCGAGGAGTTCGACGTTGACGACGACCTGAACGGATGGGTCATTCGTGACCTCGAAGACTTCACACAAGCTTCGGAGTCCCGGCAGGACGAGCTGATGCTCGGCCACTTCGATGATGTAGTGGCGAAGACCGATGGGGACGGCGGTGTTCCCTCCCCGGCTGACGTTCAGAGTCTCCGCGACGGCGTGGAGGATTTCATCTTCCCGTCGTTTCGGGACAGAGAACACCTCGGTCGGGTTATCTTCGAGTGGGAGAACGCTCGGATTCGACAAGACCGCGATCACGTCGGGTCAGACCCGGACGGCTGGCGGCTCCAGCACTCTCCCGGCTCAGGCAATTCGTGGGATACGACGCTCGGACACGAGTTCGGTCACGCATACAGTATGCCGACTGAGGCCGAATACACGTTCTACGGGAACGACCCCGATGAGTACCACTTCGCAGGGCCGTGGTCGAAGCGTAACGACCCGTCCCACTCTCATATGTATGACTCCGGGCTTCCCGACTGGAATCCCTACGATGAGGAAAACGCAGTTCACGGATACATCGAGTCGTACATGGCCCGCGACGGTTCAACCCCGAACCGGGTTCGTTACTCGAACGGAAACATCGTCGAGGACAACCGCGACCAGCTCGAACCCTACGGCTTCCATGATTGGGAAGACGAGGTAGAGGTGATCGCGCGACTCGATGCTCAGGGAACGTCTCCGGCGACGGAAGCCCTGAAAGACCACATTCGGGAGGTAACGCCGAAGCAGGTTCTCAAGCCCGACGATATGAAGCTCGAACAGGGCGACTTCGTTGCGGTTCTCCGCGATGGAGAAGTCGAAGTAATCGAGTTTACGGGATGGGATGGCCCCAATTCCCCGTCCACCTTCTCATCGAGTGACGAGGAGGGCGTCCCGAATAGCGCAATCGCTTACGGATTCAAGAAGCCGCACGAAGACTACGGCGACGAGGGGTTCTATGTTGACGAGGACGGGGAGATTTACGCGACCTCGATGAACGATTGGGGTGAAATCACGCTCTCGAAAGCAGACGCTCCCGAGTTCGTCGGGACGATTGAACGGAAGTTCTACGACGAGTCGATGGATGAGTTCCCCGAGCTGACCACTCCCGAGTCGGAGCCGAAGAAGCGGCTTCAGGAGGCGGCGAATATGGCGTTCTGGTATCAGGTCGTCCATATTGCAAACGACGAGTCTCCGAACAAGGCCGACTCGAAGGAGATCGTGTTCCGGGGCGGCTATTCGTCCACTTACTTCGAGGAGGTCATGTCCACGTTCAGCGAGGCTATGACTGTCCCGAACCCGAGTCGGAAGCAGTTGCGGAAACTCCGGGTGTTGGTGGACACGTACCCGTACTTCGTGAGGGCATACCTGCTAACACGGAAACCAGTAAGTAGCGAGGCCGAGAAGGTACTGAAAGACGAGGGATTCCTATGAAGTTCGTATTCATCGAGCGGGGGAACCAAGGGTGGGCTGAGTACGATGAGTCCACCGAGAAATTCTCGTGGGAGTACGAAGGCGACCACGAGGAAATCCTCGGTTTGCTCCAAGACCTCGATGATGGCCTACTCTACGATGAAATGGACACGGGTGAACCAGTTGTAGAGACGAGCCGGAGTGGTGCGGTTGCGCCGAGTGAACAGCTCGTGCCGTTGCCGTGGGACAAACAGCTTGAAAGTCTTGCTCGTGATCTCCAGTTCTACGGAGCGCAGGTTCATTGGGTAGACGAATAATCTGAATGGCTAACGACGAAATAGATGCGCTGATGGAGAAATGGGGCGAGGATACCGTCCGTAAGGCGTTTTGGCTCCAGAATCACATCAAGCACCACGGCGTGAAGGGGATTCACTTCATGCACCCCGGCCCGGACGGGGGCGAAAACGCAGAATCCCATATGCGGCAAGTCGGGCCGATGATGGCGAAACGAATCATCGAGGGTGAGATGGACGACGTTTACTAACGCGACGTAGCGGCTCTCTCCTTCTCCTTTTCTCCTATGTTTCCTAAAGAAGCAGTCTCAACTCTAATCTCAGAGCTGAACAGTCGAATTCCTCCCCCTGTCCATACGGCGGGCATCGAGGAGGAGCGACCGATTCCAGCAGTTCTGATTGATGGTGTTGATCTGCGAAATATCAACGCGCACAACTCGAACTACGCTGGTTCTAAGTTTGATTCAACGACGGGTCACGAAGTTGCGGAAATCAACCGCTTCTACTACATGCTTCGCTTCGATCTCGTCGTTCGAGACGACTCCGAGACGGGAGCCTACGACATTCTCACTCATCTCCAAGCGGCGCTGGCTACGCTGAGTGAGAGGCCGTGGGAATCGTTCCACCCGGATGTGAACGAAATCCGGCTTCTCAGTTCGGGTTCGGTGAGCTACACGTTCAACGAGCCTGCTGAGACTGAAATCCACCAAGCCTTCGAGCTTGTATCGTTCTTCGAGACGACTGATTCTACCGATGATGTGATTCAGTCTATCTCCAAACACTTCGACATTTCCTAATTCTAACCTATGGCTGACTACGGCAACACTATCGAACCCGGTATTGTCACGAATGTCAACTCGGCGCTCGCTGTCACTTCGAGTGGGGGCGCTCCTGCTGACGTTGGTATCGTGGGACAGGCTGACCTTGAGAACGGTTCGGCTGAAACGAACGCTGTCTATCAGGTTACTCGCGCGACGATTGCCCGTGAGTGGTTTGGTGAGGACAGTCCCCTTACCCGCAACGTCCTCGATGCCCTCTCCGAGGGCGCGTACCCGGTCTACGCGGTCGCGGTTGACCTCGTGGACGTTACGGGCGAAGACCTCTCCGGTCTTGCCTCAAACACGGGCACGCTCGCAGAAGGCCCCGTGAGCGAGGACGCGACCGCCACGGTGTTCACCGTCGACGGCGCGGAACTGAACACGGTTCTGGTCTACGAAGACCTGACCGATCTCTCTCCGGGCGCTGGCGAGGTGTACGTGAACCCGTCGTCCCGAGAGTTCAAGATCGCCGCCGAGCTGACGGTCGGGAACACGGGCGACTCCGTTGACTACACGACCGCCGACTACGAGGCGGGCCACGCGGCTCTTGCTGACGGTGCTGGTGGCGCTGTTGACTTCTTCACGACGCTGAGTGAGGACTCGGCTGTTACGGCTGACGCTCAGCAGGTCGTGAAGGCGATGGCGACGGAATACAACCTCGCTGTCGCTATCGTCGGTGCTGGCGTTGGCATCGACCCGGACGAATACAGTAACCAGTTCGACGATTCTCGCGTGCAGGTTCTCTACCCCGCTCGGGACTCGGAGGGGTACTCTACACTCGGGGCCTACGCTGGCCTTCGCGCAAAGCTCGGTATCACGACCACGCCGATCAACAAGCGCCTCTCGTCCGTCAAGTCGCTCGCTGTCAGTCTGAACAAGGCTGAGCGCGGTGCGCTGATTGACGAGCGCGTTGTTCCGCTGGCCGACGAGAACGAGGGCGCTCGGATTGCTGACGACGTTAACTCAGTGAGCGACACGAATACCGAGGAGGCGGGCATCCGCTTCGGCTTCACGCGACTCGTGATGGACTACGTTATCACGACGGTTCGCCTGAACGAACAGCCCTTCATCGGTCGGCTGAACAGTCGCGCTGTCCGTGCGGCGCTTGAGGGTCTACTGAGCAACCAACTCCGCTCGCTCAAGCGGTCGAACGCGATCACGGACTACCGCGTGTCGGTGTCTCGCGTCGATGCGACGACCTCGGCTGTTGAGATTCAGGTGAAGACGGCGAAGCCGCTCCGGTTCATCGAGAATACGATTACGATTGGGACTTCGGCGTAAAGACTCAAAATACTCTTTCTAATTCATTATGTCTGCTTCTAACGTTGACCGGATTGAGAGCGCGGCGAACATCACTCTGAACATCTCGAAGGGTGGCGAACAGGTTACGGAAGGCGACTTCGATGACGCTGGCGGCGCGGTTGACGCGGGTACTCTCCGCGTCCCGATCTCGCGGTTGGACACGACCAAGGACATTGAGATTTCCGAGATTCGGGAATCCTCGCTGAAGGCAAGCGGCTACTCGGTCACTTCCATCGGCTATTCCGGCTCGATGATGTTCAAAGGCGAGCGCGTCCACGGCCCCGACAACGAGCCTGTCAGCATCGAGTCGCTGATCTACGATTCGGATGGCGTCCCGGTTCCCTGCTCGATCACCATCACCCACGAACTCTCCGGCAAGTCGGAGACGTTCGAGGACGTTCTCGTGACCTCCGACGCATACGAGGTTCAGTCTGAGTCTGAGACTGAGACGAGCTTCGACTGGATTGCGATGGACAAGGTGATGAAAGACCCTGAGACGGACTCCGAGAGTTCGTAATCGGGTCGCTCTCTACTGAATCGACCTACTACTAACTTTCTTTACACTTACTCTATCATGGCTGAAGAAACCGACAACGACAGTAACGACGTTAACATCTCGAAGCTCCGCGAGCTTGCTCTCCGGGGGAAGAACTATCGCGAGGAATTTGACACCGACTACCTCGGTGAATCTCTGACTCTCTACCTCAAGCCGCTCACCGACCTTGAGTTCCTACCGATTGCGGCGTTCCTCGAAGACAAGCTCGACATGGACGCCGAGGAAGCGAAGGAACGCATCGAGGAGGAGCGAGAGTCCGGTGAGGACAACGAGATTGACGCCTCGAACTTCGACCGGGAGTTCGTCGGCATCATGCAAGAGGCCGCCGCGAAGGGCGTAGACACCGAGCAGGGGGACGCCGAGGGCATGACCGAGGAGGAAGTCCTCGATACGATTCGGATGCTTCTCGGTGGGAAGTCCATCGAGATCGCGGAGCGTGTGCTGGACATCTCCAGCAACGCAGAGGACGCCAAAAAGTTTCGCAGATAGCGGGGCCGCAGGCGTAGTTCTTGGCCTCAAGACCGAACTCGGCGCTGGCTTCGTCGGGTGCGAAAGTCAACTCGAAATGACGCCGTTCCAACGGCAGATTTTCGAGGCCGAGAAAGTGCGGGAACACAACGCGGAACAAGATCGGATGCAGGCCGCCCAAAATGGAAAGATGGGCGGTGGGGGTCGCACTCCGAACCCCGCACATCCGAAGGTTCCATCGGGCGGCGGCAGTCCGGGTTCCCGGCACTCGCAGTCTGAGACGGTACGGTATGTGAACGACAACCCCGACGAGAATCCAGAGGCGAACGTCACGTTCGTTGACTAATTATGTCTGTTACAATCGACCTCGATATTCGAGCCGAGGACGTGGTTGCTACTCTCGAAGGAGTGGAAAAACAGCTCAAACGGCTGGAAAACGACTTCGACTTTTCCTTCGACGGCGACTTCAAGGCTCAGCTTGACGATATTGCCAAGACCCTCGATGGGTTGGGCGATTCGTTGGTTAACGACCTCGATGAAGTAGCCAACCGGCTCGAAGACCTCGATATTGACGTAGGCTCCACCGTTGGTGGTGGAGACTCTGGTGGAGATACTGGGAGTGATAGCGGAGATCGCTACCTTGCGGATAACCCCGGCGCGACGATGGGAATGCGAGAAATCATGCGCCGTGTCCGTGGTGGGGACTTCGGCCCGACCGCTGATTCTGTTGCTGATGCCGATCTTGGCTTTGAAATAGAGCGTCGGGAACGCATCGAGGGGCTGAAAGAGGCCATGACCAACTCGATTGGTGATGGGCTTATCTCTGGGTTCCTCACGAAGCAGGCGAACTGGGGCGGCTACACGTCCGACCGGAGCATGGGCATCCCGTCGATGCTCGAAGGGAAGGGCGTCTCTGCTAAGCGACTTCAGTTCGGGAAGCTCGGAAAGGCTACTCGGAGACTGAGTGGGAGGGTTACGAACCTTCGTGGGATTATCCGTAGTACGATTCCCTCGATGGCGGCGTGGTGGCAACTGATTGCGCTCGCACTCCCGGCCCTGATTACGTTCGGTGTTCAGGCGGCTGGTGTCGGTGCGGCTATGCTCTCGATGGCCGCCGCTGGTGCGGCGTTCATCGGCCTCGGCTTGGTCGGTCACGGCGACGATATGGCCGATTCGTGGCGGAACGCTCAGAAACAGCTCTCCGATCTCAAGGAAGACCTGTTCGAGACGTTCCAACCCTCGATGCAGACCTTCGCTCCGATTCAGGACGCTTGGTTTGATATTCTCCCGCAGAAGCTCTCGCTCGTCAATAATGAGCTGAAACAGCTTCAGGGAACCAGCTTCCAGTACGCGCTGTTCGACGCTACTGGTGGCACGATTGAGTTCATCGCGGAGTTCATCAGCCGGATGCGCGCGATGGACGGGATGATTGCTCAGCTCGCCATGCGGTTCGGGGACATTATCGGCTCGAACATCCTCGACTTCTTCTCGTGGCTTGTCCAAGAAGCCTATCTGAATCAGGAGACGCTGATTCGGCTCGGACAGGTTATCGCGGACGTTGTGGAGATCATCTACAATCTCTCCAAGGTCTTCTCTCAGCTCATCATCGTCTTCAGTCCGCTCATCGGCTTCGTGCTATGGCTGACTCAGACGTTCGAGAGTCGCCTTGCGAGGGCGATTATCTCCGTGCTGGTTGTCGTCGGCGTGTTCGTCGGCTTGCTGGTGAAGACTATCGCTGTGATGGCGAAACTCCGTATCGCTCTGCTGATTATGAGCATCACGGGGTCGGGCGCTATGGCCTCCTTCGCGGGGTCGGCGCTCACTGCGCTGAGTGCTGTTCAGGCTAAGGTGTGGGCCACTATCATGTCTCTCACCGCGCTTCAGGCGGCTCTGGTTGCGACGGGGATTGGCGCTCTGCTGGTCGGCGGTGGCCTGCTTGCGTACAAGGCTCTGAAGCCGAAAGGCCCGCCGTCCGGGGGTAGCGGTTACTCCGGCTACACGGACAGCGGTTACGGAAACACGGTCATCAACGAGGGAGACACCTACAACTTCAACGTTGACGGTTCGGTTGACGGGCCGACTGAGGAGAAGATGTGGGACATTGCATCGCTGAACAACCAGACCGACTCCACGCGGTCGCTGAATCTCAACGATGGAGAAGGAACCTAAATGAGTAGTTCTGAATATAACTTCGATGAAGACCCCATCTCTGAGGGGCCGAACGACACGATCACGTTCCGCGTGGTCGCGTTGGGCGAACCTCAAGTAGAAAACGACGAGGAAGCCGATGAGGTGTCTCGTCCGGCTCTATTCGAGTTCGCTCCGATGTTCTACCCGGATAGGTTCAATCAGAAGTTCGATAAGGAGCTACGCCGCGAGGGTCAGCAATGCCGTGGAGAGGACGTTTCTCTAAAGAATCAGAAGAACTCCGAGTTCCACGCGACCGGCGTTATTCTTGAGGAAAACCTCCGCGTCGTTCAGGCGCTCGCAGAACACGAAGGCGTCGTGGATATGTTCACTCCGGTTTCCCCGAACGGGGGGATGGAGTGCTACATCAAGGGTGGCGACGTTGGCGAGATCGAGGGCTGGAATCCGGTAGAGAAGCAATGGATGTTCAAATACACTCTTGATTTCGTCTCTACTGGCCTCGACGAGTTTGGCAACGACACGGAGAACGACGTGGTGAGCAGTATTCTCGATCAATGAATTGCGAAGACGCTGATATTACGTTCGCGTTTATCGGGACGGACAACGATCTCGATAATCCGATTGTGGAAATTCGCCCGCTGACGATGGATTTCCAGCGTAATCGCAATCAGTTCGATTTCGCTCGCGCCAAGTTCTCGAAAGGTGTGGCTGAACACATCGAGTCGGCTGTCCACGATGAGGATGGCGCACTTCACCGCCCCCGCCCGGTTGTTGTCATGCTCGGCGGGTTGCCGGTTCACCGGATGCTCTACCTTCCCGACGCGATTCACTTCGGGAGCAATAACGTCCATATCGAGCTACACGACTGTCAGAAGTACCTCGACCGGGGCGTTGTTGACTACCAGAGGCAGAACGTCCGCCTCGAAGATGCTTATCGCTACGTGTTCGGCCAGCGGGACACCTCGGACGGCGAGATGTTCTCTGGTATCGACTTCTCTGTTCCCGAGTCAGCGTTCGAGCAACTGGACAGTCGGATGAAGCCCGGACTGGGGCCTATCGACTTGAAGAATCGCAAGACGTGGCGGCTGATTGAGGAACAAGAGCGGACTGACGAACACACGGTTCGCCACCAAGAAGACGTTATCCGCGATCTCGAAGCCGAGAACGTCCACAACATCATCGACGGGCACTACGCCCTCGATTTCGAGCAGGTGTCCCCGTGGGAAGCTATCCTCGAAATGAACGAGAAGTTCGGCGTCACGACGTGGGTGGCCCCGGACGGGAAGTTTTGGGTCGGCAGTCGAGACGCTACCGGCATCGATCACATCGCGGCTCCCGATGACCCCCGAGTGTGGCGGCTCGTTGACTACAACATCACGCCGCCCCGCGACCCAATTATGAAGGTCGTCGTTCGGGGGAAGCAGGTTCACGACCCGAACGACAGTCTCGTTAACAACATCGGGGAGTTCGTCAATCAAGACCGGAACATCTTGGACTTCCGTATGGAAGGGGTCGCTGAACGTCCCGATATAGACTTCGGGCGTATCATCGAACCCGAAGACCTCGAAGCGGCGGCTGACGGGTTGAAGGAAGTTGCTGACCGGAAGTTGAGGAACGAGCAGAAGAAGCAATGGAGCGGGAATCTTGAGCTTCTTCCCTCTCACTCCGGTAGTGTCTGGACGGACATTCGGGACGTGCAGATCGGTGACTCAATCGTTACTGTCCCACCGGAAAACAACAGCGGGGAGTGCAAGTCGAGCGTCCGATTAGAGCGATTCTGGATTACGGGCGTTCAGCACAAGCTCTCGGAGGACGGCGAGTGGAGTCTCCGTCTAAGCGTGGTTCCCGTTGAGGACGGGCACTTGCACCCGGACAACATCAAGGTCTACAATCGCTACTTCGACCCGACGAGTGGCGATTACGTTGATGAGGAGACGTATGAGGCCCGGAAGGAGGACAACGAGGGCTTCCAGCTTAACGACATCATCTGATTATGATTCACGGTATAGTTACATCTACGACGGTCAGCTCCGGCATTATTCTCGCTGACGTTCAGGTGGCACGAGCGGGGGTAACTTACAAAGAAGTGCCAATGATGCACCAATTCCCCGGACACATCCAGTCTATCACGGAGGGTTCTCGCGTTCTCCTTGACCGGACGACGGATAATCTGTGGGTGATTCTTGGTGTTCTTGAAACGAACGAGGATATTCTACCGGACGATGTGGCCGAGCATGAACAGGTGATGGCGTTCGATGATGGGACTGAGATCAGCGTCAAGCAGTCCGATTCGGACGGCTACAACGTGAATATCAACGCATCGAGCGAGTTGAACATCAAAGCGTCCGGGGACGTGACGATTGAGAGTGAGGGACACCTTCAGTTCAAGTCGTCCTCGGTTGACTTCGACACCTCTGGTGGAGAATGAGCAAGAAGTGGGTAGTCCACGGCGCGAGCTGTGAGGCGGACGGCCACCCCGGAGAGTGCCAATCGACCGTCTCCGGTTCGACGCAGGACAACGACGGCGATACATTCGTGACGATTAACGGGATTCCTGTCACCGACCACGGCGACTCGATGCGGTTCGACTCTCACGCTCACAACTACGTGGAAACAGACGACGGTGGCTACTGCGACGACTACTACGGCCACGATCTCGTTCCCGACCAGAACCCCGATGTAACGATTAACGGACGCCCGATTGTACGAGTCGGGGATAGTACGAGCGACCCCGGAGCGGGTACTGCCGTAGTGCTGGATAGTGGCGGCAACGGGACGGTCACGCACACGGAATAGGCCGCTCAGCCGCTCACATCGTATATAAACCCTTTACCATTAATAGTATTAGAGGACTCCCTTCGTATGCTTGATTTAGCCCTTGATAGTGACTTCTCCGTTTTTCTTGACGGAAGTAACGACCTTGCGACGGTAAGCGGGAGGGAACAGTTCGAGCAGTCGGTCGTGATCATGCTCACCGAGCTGATGCGGGACTCCGCTATCGGGGAGTTCGACCAAGCGACCATCGAGCAGAAGCTCAAGCTCGAAGCATCGAGGGTAGCACGCAAGCACGACCGAATCTCCGAGATTTCAGGAATCAGCGTGGCCCCGCACAAGGACAATCCGCACACCTACGTTATCGGTATCGACTACAAATCGGACGAATTTTTCGAGGAAACAATTAGTGAATGACGATTAACGAAGACGGCTCTTTTGGCGGCGATACTGAGGCGGAAATCCTCGATGCGATGGTTGCCGACGCGAAGCAGTATTGGTCAGAGGACATTAAGGAGTCTGACCTTGCTGTAATTCGCAATTTCTACCGGCCTATCGCTCGGCGTCTCGCTCAAGCTCAGGACGATATTGGACTCGTTCTTGAATCAACACAGATAGACAACGCGGAGGGCGCGGCTCTCGATCTTCTCACGGCGCTCATCGGCGTCACCCGAGAACCCGCAGTTCGCGCTGAGGGTCATGTGACGTTCTCTCGCGGCGACACCGCCGAGATGGACTACAACATCCCTGCGGGGACGGAGGTTCAGACACGAACCGAACCCCCAATCGAGTTTGTGACGACCGAGGGCGCGGTTATCGCGGAGGGTGAACTTTCTACCACCGCTCCGGTGATCGCGGTGGAACCCGGCGCTCAGAGTAACTTGGGGTCGAATACGATTACGGCCCTGCCTGTTCCTCTCTCCGGCGTCGAGCGGGTTACGAACGAGGAGAGTACGGCTGGCGGCGAGAACCGCGAGACTGACGAACTTCTCCGCGACCGAGCGAAAGGAGAGCTGGCCGAGGGTTCGAGCGCGACTGGCCCGGCGCTGGTGACTGCTGTTCAGCAGGTCGAAGGCGTGACCTCGGTGAGCATCCTCATCAACGACACCCCGGACGAGAACGGTCGCGGCTACAACCTCCCGGCCAACTCCGGTGAGCTGGTCGTGACCGGCGGCGACGACTCCGCGATTGCTCAGGCGATTTTGGAAACGAAGGGGATGGATTCAACCCTGATTGCGGGGGTAAACGGGGTCGGTGTTCCGGGCGTAGAGGCTGAACTTCCGAACGGTCAGACCCACCCGGTTGACTTCTCGCGGGCGAACCCGGTGACGATCTACATCGAGGCAGATGTGAAGGTCGATTCAACCTACGAGAGCGACGAGGACGTACTGGACAGCATCGTGAAGTACGTCGGTGGTCAGACCACGGACGGCTTCGAGCGCGACGGCGAGCTTGGTGTGACCGACAACGTTCTCCACGGCGAGATCGAGTACCGGATTCGGGACATTCCCGGCGTGTACGACGTGCCAAGCCTCAAGATCGGTCGCACAGACCCGCCGGACTCCACCGACAACATCTCTATCGGGAACATGGAGGAGGCGAACACGGACGCTCGCACGGACATTACGCTCACGACGACCGAGGTGTAGTTGGATGGCGACGATTCACGACGAGGTTGAGCAACTGGTCAACTTCCTCCCGTCCTACTACGCTGACGATGACGAGAGCGGGAATTGGAAACTGCTCGATGCGGTCGGTCGCCAAGTTGTAGACCTCGATGGAGACATTGAGGAACTTGACGCCGAGACGACGGTTCAGGAAGCTCTCGACGTAAACTCTCTCGAAGAACTTGCTGGAATCGTTCAGCTCCGCCGACGTTCTGGTGAAGGGCGCGACCACTACCGAGCGAGGATTATCGCGGAGTACCAGCTCAACACGAGCGAGGGAACGACCAAGGATGCCTTCAACTCGATGGCGACTATCCTTGGTTGCGAGGTCGAAAACCTCTGGTTTCAGGATTGGCGGTTCCTGTTCGGTGAAATTCACAACCGAACGGTATGCTTCCTCCTACCATACGACGACGTACAAAACCTCGACCTCTCGGGAGAGGAGATCTCGAAAATCGTCCAGAAGCTCGCTCCTGCCGGGACTACGGTAAAGTCTCAGTATAACGGCTCACTCCGGTACAAGTCCAAGGAGGACTACGAGGAGACGAACTGGAACGGTTACGATGGAGGCTATGATGCTCTTGACTCCGAGGGCAACCCGACCGGAGAGGGTGGGACGAAAGGAGGACTGATTCAATAAATGACGTACACTTCTAAGCTAAAAGAATGGGGAGCTGACGTTAATGAACGTGCTGAGTTCCCCGATGGGTATAGATACACGAAAGAAAACCCACCCATCGTAGAGTTCGATAATTTCCTCATTCACAATCTAATTGAGGACGTTCAGCACCTTGTTGACCTCACTAACTCTATTGACCCGGATAATGATGGTCAGGTAGCCAACGCCGAGACTGTTGAAGGAATGGCCCCCGAACAACTTGGTGGCTTCAAGTTCATTCAGGCGGCCAATCCAGATGAAGTTAAAAATGGAACAACGTGGTTCAAGGATACTGCGGGACTCCTATACGTATCTGACGGCGAGGACTATGATATTCGTCCAGAGGTTGGGTATGATGAAACGTCAAACTTCGATGGAGAAGAAGGGTTCTCTGTTTCCCACGAGACTCCTGCAAGGACTCGCCTCGATGCGGGGAGTCTCAAGCTCATCAACGAGCAGGTCGTCGCTGACTTCGAGAGCGGTATCTCCCCCGACCATTCGGCGTGGTCGTGGAGCGACACCTCCGGTATTTCTCACACCGGGAGTCGCGCCGAGATCACGTCGGTCGGGGAAACGTACACACCGAAACTTCAGCGGGACGTTCCCGTTTCTCAAGACTTAGAGTTCTCCTTCGAGGTTTCTGAGGACACGTCGAACATCAACGACGAGTCTATCATCCGACTGGACGACGAGAAAGGGAACCGCGAGTTGGAGATTCAATTCAACGACGGTGCGGGGAACGTCTCTCTGAGTGACGGCACGGAACTACTCCCCGAGTGGACTGCCGGGCAGACCTACGCATTCGAGGTTGACCCGGACTTCGACGCAGGGAACCTCGATGTGGTAATCGACGGTCAGACTATCATCAGCGGTCGCCCGATGGACGCGACGGCTATCTCGAACATTTGGTTTGGCTCGAAGACGACGGATTCCGGTTCTACTCGAAGCGTCTATGTAGACGATGTTCACACCGGAGCGCGGGAGTACGGCGAGGTCGTCGTGTCGTGCCCCGAACCGGATTCACGCATCGAGGGGTGGGACTTGCTTCGGTTCACCCGGACGTTCGACGGCGAGAGCGTTGTGGTGGATGTTGAAGACGAGAACGGAAACACACTCGTCGCTGATATTGACTCCAACGAAGATCTCTCGACGGCGGTTGACGCGGGGACGAACCCACAGATTCGTGTGAAGCTTACGCGGAAAAATACATCGAATGACCCATCGTTCGACTCCCTTTATCGAAGGTGGTTTCTCCGACCCGGTGATAACGGCGTTAACGTCTATTCGTTCGGAGAGCAAATAGAAGAAAACGTCTACGAATTTGATTTTAAAACGGACGCAGTTTCCGTTGAAGACGGGAAGGTAATCGTCAACCCCGATTACCAATACGTCAATCAAGATGGAGATGAAATCACCGGCTCCCTAAGCGTTAGTGAGGATATAGATGCTGGAGCAGTTAAGCAGAATGGGAATACTCTCGTTCCTACCGGCCTCATCAGTATGTGGTCTGGTTCAAGCAGTAGTGTTCCAAGCGGATGGACTCTGTGTGATGGAAGCAATGGAACACCTGACCTAAGAGATAGGTTCGTAGTTGGTGCTGGTGACGAATACAGCTCTGGAGATACCGGCGGAGAAAACTCTGTGGAGCTTTCCGGTAACGAAATCCCAAGTCACACACACGGTACTGGTAATTTCAGCATCAACAATACGGGTGGACACAGCCACAATGTAAGTGGTAATACCAGCAATGGTGGTTCTCACAACCACGGTCTTGCTCAATATGCTGGAAATTCGAGGTACAACGCCGCAGTTGAGGTTCAGTACAACGAGTATGATGCGAGAAACAACAACAACAACTCCAACAGTTACGGGACGAATTACAGAAATTCGGTTCACGGAGAAAACTTAGTTAGCAACAGCGGTAATCACTCTCACAACGTCTCTGGAAACACATCTAACGACGGCAATCACTCCCACAACATCACCGGACAGACGAGTTCGGTTGGTGGAAATGATGCTCACGAAAACCGCCCGCCGTACTACGCGCTGGCGTTCATAATGAAGCTGTAATTAGAGCTTCATTTATCCACATCTTGTGGAATCATCCGTGACCCATCCTTGGCTATCCACCTATCATCTCGGTACGTTGATTCATGTGAGGAAAGTTCTGTCTTAGTTCTCGCCTGTTCAAGAGCTTCATCTTCGCTCATTGATCGCGCGGTCGCATCGCTCAACATTGTATCTCGCTTGAACGGGATAGCCTGAATCATAGGGGTTCCCGCAGGAAGAACCCCATCGAATATCTCGGCAATCCACATGAAGGGGAAGTTGACGAAGTTGAAGTAATTATCAAGGTCAACTACCCCGGAGAACGGAACGAACGGCTGGCCGGGGCGGTTCATAGGATTAGTGAATAGAACTGTATATCCACTTGGAACCTTAATATTCCAATAATTATGGAACTTCAGAATTGGGTTTTGGTTTCCGGGGAACATATCTCCTCCAACTTGACCCAAAGAGTGCCCCGAAATAAGCTCTCTCTCAAATTCCCAATTACAGTCAACATCTCCATTTTCTGCAACGACATGAAGTTCAGCGGGAAGCGGAATTATCCATCCCATCGTCATAGCTTCCATAAACGGGACGCACCGCTTCACAGTAGACCGATTGAGTCCGGGCCGATTATTCTGACTACCTCCATCTTCTGAGATGTATTGACCAAGTTCCCTATACCAATCGGGCAGAACTTTGTTCGCCGGAATCGGCTCAGGGATAGCTCCGTATAGTTCCTTTTCGGTCACAAACTCGATGAGCTGGTCTTCTTCCTGTCCTTCTTCTGCTGGCGTTCCATCCGGCCTCACGTAGTTAGAGAGGTCACTAAGCGACCCGGTTACACTCGAAAAATCCATCTGTCTTCACTCTATTAGACGCGGTGCTATGACTTAAAGATTGCTTCTTAAGTCTTTATAACACTATGCTTCCAACATTCCTACTCGATAGCGACGACGACTGGCAAGAAGATCTCCGGCGGTACTGGTATCCCCGACTCCACAACACACTCGACGGTATTGGCGACCGAATCGGCGTTCCGTTGTACGCAGTCGGTAAGATCGGCTACAACCAGTACGTCGGGAAGTTCGACGAAGATGAAGAAAGCATCGAGGTGGAGCTGGTCGATGTGGGCTTCCGCCGGAATCCAATTTCTTGCTTCAAATCTCTCCCCGATGGACGCGAGAGCGAGGGGTCGTGGGTTCTTCTGAACGAAGACGCTCCCGACCACGTTGCTCCGGGGATGCAACTTCACGTAACGATATTCGAGCGAGCTGACGATCAACCCGGTCGTGAGTTTTATGCCCACTACGAAAACGATTGGCGAACGGCTCCTATCGCCCACCTCCGAGCCAAAAACTTCAGCGCCGCCGCTGGAGTTGACATTGCTCGTGACTACTTGGACGACAGCACATTCCTAATCAGACTCTAATGTTCCCCGAACTCGCAAACACCCCACCCCTCGTAGCTTGGGCACTCGGCTTCTTCATGGCATTAGCACTCAAACGAGGTCGGATTAAAGCTGTCCTCGACCAGTTCCTTCCGACAGAAGACTAACAAACTAAGACTTATATCGGCATCTTTAAGTCCTCAGTCGCCGTCTATTAGAGTGAGGAACTTCGTGACGAGCGGAGTAATTCACTCGAATTATCCACACCCCGTATTACCCCTTAGTGGGTAGTATGGGGTGTTTTTCACTCTAAGTAGTTCGCTTAGGAGAGGGTAGGATAGAGGACAAACCCCTCGATGAAGTGAATCACTCCCAGTAGTTCACCTACTAATCTATACTATACAAATGTCCGTAGTCACAACTGAAAAAGACGAATCTGAACAGACTCTCGAAACCCCGATCAAGACCGTCGACGAATCGCTCACCGTAGAAGAACGCCTCACCGACAACGCCGCCCACGGTATTCTCCCCGCCCGGTATCTCCGCAAGAACAGCGACGGCGAGATCACCGAGAGCATCGAGGAGATGTTCACCCGAGTCGCTGAGAACGTCGCTGGAGCTGAAGACGTCGAGGACTTCCAGAAGTGGGCTGACGAGTTCTACACGCAAATGACCGAACTTCGGTTCATGCCGAACAGTCCCGCGCTGATGAACGCGGGAACCGACATGAACCAGCTCTCAGCGTGTTTCGTACTGGAACCCCGCGACGACATGGAGGACATTTTCGAGACGGCTAAGCAGGCCGCGCTGACGTTCCAGAGCGGCGGCGGCGTCGGCTATGCGTTCTCCCACCTCCGACCTCGGGGAGCCTTCATCAAGTCCACAGGAGGCGAAGCAAGCGGCCCCGTGAGCTTCATGCGGGTCTTCGATGAGACGTGCAATCAGGTCAAGCAGGGCGGGAAGCGTCGGGGCGCTCAGATGGGTATTCTCCGCGCCGACCACCCCGATATTGGCCGCTTCATCGTGGCGAAGCGGAACGAGGGCGAGTTTGCGAACTTCAACATCTCGGTCGCTACGACGGACAACTTCATCGAGGCAGTTGAGGCTCAGGACTCCTACACTCTCTACGACCCCGAGACGGACTACACGGAAGCGTACACCGTCCGAGAGGAGTCCGCGTACTTCTACTCTCCCGAGTATCAGGACAACCCGCGTTCGGCGTTTGACGACGGCGAGGGCGCTATCGTAGAGGAGAACCTTTGGCGGGACTACGCCGACGAGATCGAGTGTGAGCTGTACGGCGAGCGCGTGTCCCTCCGCGAGAAGTGGGAGGGCCACGAGGGTCTACGGCTCGAAGCGGGTGAGCCGATGGAGCTTCCCGCCGCGTTCATTTGGGACGTGATGATCGACGGGGCGTGGCGCAACGGCGAACCGGGCCTGTTCAACTTCGAGGAGTCGAACCGCCAGCACTCCTTCGACGTGGAGAAGCACCCGGAGTACCAGATGAACGCGACTAATCCCTGCGCCGAGCAGATGCTCGTCGAGTACGAAGCGTGCAACCTCGGCCACATCAACCTCTCGCTGATTCTGAACGAGGACGCTCCGACCTACGACGAGTTCCTTGAGGACAAGCTCGCGGACATAGCCAGCGGCGACCTATCCACCCGAGGGGCCGTGGAGTGGTACTTCGAGTCGGCGGTGAACTTCAACGACCTTGATCGAACCATCGAGGCGGGTGTCCGATTCCTCGATAACGTGGTCACTCAGTCCGACTTCCCCATCCCCGAGATCACCGAGCAGGTGAACGGGATGCGGAAGATCGGCCTCGGCATCATGGGCTTCGCGCAGATGCTTTTCCAGATGGGGATTCCCTACGGGACACAGGACTCCTACGAGATGGCCCGCGCCGTTATGCGGTACATCGACCGGAAGGGAACGTGGTCGTCGCACAACCTCGCTCTGGAGCGCGGCGTGTTTGATGCGTGGGACAAGTCGAAGTACGCGGAGCCGACCGAGTACGCCGACTGGTTCGCTCGTCGGACGGGCCTCGACCCCGAGGATTGGGCTGGTGGCTTCCCCATCCGCAACCACAACATCACGACTATCGCCCCGACCGGGACGACCTCGATGATCGGGAACACGACGGGCGGCTGTGAGCCTGCCTACAACGTTGCGAACTTCAAGAACGTCGGTGACGACATTCAGGGCGACGATCTGCTCGTGGAGTTTGACGACTACTTCCTGCGGACGCTGGAGGCCAGCGGCATCGACGTGGACGCTGTGAAGGAGGAAGCGGAGACGCTGATGCGGAACAACGAGTTCGACGGCGTTGACGACCTCTTGATTCCCGAGGGAATCAAGGAGGTTTTCGTCACGACGCAGGACTTGTCCTCTGAACAGCACGGGCTGATGCAGAGAGCGTTCCAAGAGTTCTGCGACTCAGGCATCAGCAAGACCGTGAACCTCCCGAACGGGGCGACTCACTACGACGTGAGCAACGCCTACCGTCTCGCCCTCGATGCGGACAAGCGCGGCGCAGTTATCAAGGGCCTCACCGTCTACCGGGACGGCTCTCGGAACGAACAGGTGCTTACGACCCGCGTTGACAACAAGTTGGACGACGGCGGCGACCGCGACGACGATCTGCTTGAACTGTACCTCAAGGGCGAGGTGAGCGAGAAGGCCGCACTACGTCTCGGTATCGTCTCGGAGGAGGACGCCGGGAGTGATACGCTCACCTGCCCGGAGTGTGGTGACGGTGAGCTGGAGAAGACGGACGACTGTGCGGTGTGCCCGGAGTGCTGGTACTCGCCGTGTAAATGAGCAGGGGAGACATTATGTGCAATAGGGTACAAATCTGGTCTTATGCCCTGCTCGACCTGCGATACTCCTCTACTGGTCGGTCATAAATTCGGGAACCTCTATTGCCCCAACTGCCTTGATTTAGACGTAGTTGACCCTGAGAGCGTTCAAGAACAGATAGACCAGACCCGGCAAATCGTTAGCGAAGACCGGGCGATGACTATGCTGAGTGAGTATGACAAGAACCACCTGATACTCCTTCTCATTGATGAACTGAATAGAATTTCGCACTCATTCTATGAGAGATTCGACTCTGAACTCCCCGTTCGGAAGTTCGCCTATACGAGTTACCTTCTGAAATTGGTCTATGAACGAGACGATTTCGGAGATAAGCAGTTTGAGTATCAGGAAGACGGTCTACCCGAAACGATAGGGCTGATTTATGATCTCATCGACAAGGTTTACCGAAAGTTAGACCAAGTTGAGGACGGCTTCATTTACGCTGTCAAACCGATAGTAGAGCCGCACAACCCCAAGCCGTTCGTTGGTGAGCATTTTTTCTTTGAGTCGGAGTATAGGTACTGCTTCATTCGATGCTTGGAGAGTCTTGCTGGTGGGAGTAAGGAGGGCATTGAGTTCTTCTACCGGGCGCATGAAGAAGCTCGAAGCTTTGAGAAAACTGATGTAGATAATATAGATTCGTTACAGGAATTCACAAGCACGTTTTTCGAGATCATCGTCACGATGGCGTTCATGCTCTCCACGGATAAGACGCTTAATGAAATATACAACAAATCGCTACCTGACAGCGTTGACGCCCTCGATCTAAAAGAGTTCTTAGACTGTATTGATTCTCAGTTCACCGAGGAAGGGATAGCACACATCGACGAGACGGGAACCCTCCCTGTCGCCGCTGAAGAAGGAGTAAATCATTGTGGGGAAGACGTCTTTGGTGATGATTGGGAGGAAGTCAGAGATAGCCTTCTTGTTAGCGATGATAACGTAGATGCCCACCCGTTCCTTTTCAAAGTCATTCGGGAACACGTTGTTACACAGGATGCTGGAAGACCTCCTGTTACGAGGGATGAACCAGTTATCCTCTATCCACGGTACTACAATCAACTCATTCGGTTCCAGTTGTTCCCGCTATTGGAGAATGGGGATTCACCGAGTGGTGTAGCCCTGTTAGACAAAGAGTGTAAAAAACGCGGAGAACAGTTTGAGTATAACCTCTACAAGTATCTGGAGAACGATGGCTACGAGTGCTATTACAGCTCGTGGTTCACAAAATCAGACCAACGTGAGATCGACCTAATCGTGGTCAATGAATCGGATGAGGAACTCTGGTTTATCGAGTGTAAATTCCTCTTACCAGAAACGCATATGAGGACAGCAAACGGGGTAATCCGACTCAATCATAAGTTCGATTCTAAGGTCTACAAAGAAGATACAGAGCATTACGATGCAGAATCGGGGGAACCCTTCCCCGAGAAGGTGGAAACGTGGCTGAATGAGAAGCCGGGAAGCTCCTTCTTATCCCATCTTGACCGAGACGGTGAAGATCGAGTAGAACAGCAATTTGCGAAAGAATGGACTGACCTCGATGTGCGGATGTTTGTGGTGTCAAATGTTGTTCCATCCTACATCGAGAAGGAGGATGTGGAGTTCCTTACCGACGTAGAGTTTATCGAGATGCTGGAAGGGGAGCTAGGAGTTTATACGCCCAAGTCCTGAATCGTAGAGATTAGCCCATCTAATGCTCTCTGTGCGGCATCTGAACTCTTACACCCAGTTAATACGACCTTCCCACTCCCGAAAATCAGAATAACGCAATCGTGTTTCTCTGGTCTGTAAATCAGACCGGGAAACTGCTCAGGTTCGTACTCAGTCCGGTCTAATCCCAACTGGATGGCGACCGCGTTGAGGTTTTGCTCGCTCTCAAGTTTCCCCGTACACACGACGTTCTGTATCGAGAACCCCGTATCTTCGGGTGATTCAATTGCCCCGAGGTCGGCAAGTTGTGAAAGGAGGAAGTCCCGCGCGGCGTAGATTTCATCAACGTTGTCAGCTCCGTAGATGATGAACTTGCCCGTTCGGTAGACTGTGATGGTGGGCTTCTCCTCGAAGCGGAGATACATCCCCGGATAATTCTCAGGGTCGTATTCGGCTTCGCTACCGATCTCGGAACTGAGTTCTTCTAAGTCGAACTCAGAGCTAACCGCACCTGACCCGACGACGTTTACTATTTGAACATCACTCATTCCAAAAAATCGCCTATTCAGAAGACTTCGAGGTAGTCTTCTACGACTTCTTGTTCTTCGTCGGTGAGGTCGAATAGTTCGTACACCGTTTGGTCGATCTCCCCCTCAAGCTCCTCGATGCTGGTCTCCTCAATGGTCTGTCTGTCAGCTTCCAGCGCCTCCATAAGCTGTTCAACTCCGCCCTGAGTGTCGGGAATTGGTATCGTCTGCTCCTCGCCACTTTTCATATTCCGTCCGTCGACGGCGGCTTGGACATACTTTGCCCGAAGTTTTCTCTCCTCTCTATCTCCCTTGTCCATCAGCGGAGCGGTGATTTCGTCAGAACGACCAGCAGTTACAGCGAACCTGCCATCGGCCTTTTCCTGAATATCGGCGCTCACAGGGTAGCGGCGAGTTTGCCATTCGTAGTTGATGTAGGCGAGACTGCCATCATACTGTTCAAGATACGCTTCAGGGAACCGATCAGTTCGAGTGCCCGTATCTATTAGGTCGGTGATTTTCGAGATAGTTTCTTCAAGTTCTTGCTCCAGACGGCTCTCACCGTTGGTGATACATGGGAGTTGTTCAACGTACTGAGTTCTGTACGAGTAATACCCTCCGGCTTTGATGACAGCTATGTGCTTGAAGTAGAAGTCAAGAGCTTTCGAGTTTAGCTGGCTGACGATCTCCTCGGTCTGACTCCGGTAGCCCGGTTCCAGAAGTGCGCCGTATCCTGTCGTGAAGTACCAAGTGCCCACTTCGTCCAGCATATAGGTGGCACGCGAACAGATTTCAGACTGGATGATTTTGGGGTTCTCGTACAGTTCGAGATTTTTGGGGTAGATGTACCCATACCAGTCGTCTTCGCCTTCCATCCGACCACCTTCTCGCCCTTCCAATTCCTCTCGATAATGGAGGAAGAAGTCCCACGTCTTCGGGAGTTCTTGTTCGAGGTAGTCTTGAGAATACAGCTCCGCGTCAACGATCTCGCCCTCGTCGTCTCGGATAACCCGGTAGGGATGAACGACGTGACGGCCCGACCACTCACCACGCCACCGTCCGATTTCGTCTCCTTGGAGGAACGGGCGAAGAAGCTCCTTCTCAATCTCAAACTCCTTACTTCCTCCAATCGGGCTTATCGTTACAGTACCCTCTGTATCCTGTGATTCGACTCGATCAGCGTCCAATACGTCCACGATGTAGATTTTGTTGGCGCTGGTTCGGATTCCTTGGAAGACCCCCTGTGTCACATCCTTGATTTGGTTATCTCCGTTCTCTGCGAGTTTGTTGAATACGGAGAGTTCTTCGGGGGGCATCAACGCCCAGTATTGGCTACTCAGTTGGGCCTGTGGGAAGTCGAACACGTCGATATAGTCATCCGAGTATCCCGGTTCGTCCCGGTGTTCGCGTACCCCCTCGATGATTTCTTCATCTACCGAAGGCCCACTATCCTCATTGACGTTGCCTTTGACCCTCACGCACCGGATTTGGTTCTCTTTTCTAACGTCTTCATCCGGTTCGTTCTCCACGATAACAATAGCAGGATAGTTCGTAGCGTCCTCGAACACCCCTGAATCGCGGAAGTCATACACTTCATCGAGTCGGGTTTCTCGAAGTAGGACTCGACGAATGCCCTCCCCATAGTCCGTGACCATGAACTGATTTGGCGTAATGTAGCCGAGCTTCCCACTTCCTTCCTTGAGGAAATCAAGCCCCCGTTCATAGAAAGGACAGTAGAGATCGTAGTTCCCGGTGGTAGACTCATAGAGCTGTTCCATCATCGCCTTCTGCTGGTCGGGAAGATGCTGGATTCGGACATATGGCGGGTTCCCCACCACGTAGTCGTAGTCCATGTAGTTCTTCACAACGAGGGCCAGTACGGTGTCCTCGAAGATTTTGAACAGGCGACCGTCGCCATGCTCAACACGGAGATACCGAACGGTATCGAGAATGTCGTCTACATAGGGTGCGAAGAACTCCTCGATGCCGTCGTACTCTTGGCTCGTATAACGGTAGATACCCTGCTCAAGTCCGCCGCTATATTCCCACGTTTCCTCCTCCATGTACCACTTTACAACGTCGAGGACACCCTGAAGCGCCGCGAAGTATTCATCGAAGTTGCGAATATTGGCGTTCAGGCGAGCGGTGTCGTATAGGGGCATCCGAACCCGCTGGACGAGGAACCCGTCTTCTGTCTCATCAACTTCGTCTTCATCCACTTCCACAGGAAGGGGGACGGGAATCTTCACGTCTTGATTGTCGTCCGTCACCCCATCGAGGGTCATTTGTTTCTGTCCGTCGTCACCGAGGTCGATTCCGGTCAGCTCACGCTCGTTTCGGAGTGTGTCCGTTCGGTAGATCGGGAGACGGCGAATTGTGAAATCCCGGTTCTCCTCTTTCGCGTCCCGATACTGGGGGAGAATAGCGACCATAAACCGAATCTGCGCCATCAACACCGCGAACGGGTGAATGTCCAGCCCAACGATGTGCGGACTCGTACAGAGGTCGATGAGATGTTCCTCCCAATCCGGGTCGTCGTTGTACCGCTTCACGTCCTCCACATAGCGGTCAATCGCTTCAACAAGGAACGTACCTGAACCACAGGACGGGTCGATGAGACGTTCACCGGATACGCCAACATCGTAGTCCACACCGTCCATAATGTAGTCCACGACCTCTTGCGGAGTATAGAACTCACCGAGGGCCTTCCGCGTCTCGGGGTCGAAGTAGTGCTGATAGAGATCGCCCAAGAGGTCGCCCTCGATCTCGGAGAAGTCGAACTTGAGGACGGAGAATATTATGTGAGCGATTGCGTCACTAAACCTGTCTCTCGTAGCAGGGCTGATTCTCGTGACCTCACCAGTACCCTTGGCAACGTCCTCGAACTGACTGGCTCTCGTCGCGTGCGTGCGTGTCATTTGCTCCGCGAAGCCGTCAGTCCACCAGATGAAAATGTCGTCCTCGAAAAGGCTCTGGACGAGGTGTTCCTCCATATCCTCGATTAGGCCATTGGCGGCGACGGGGTAGGCGTCGAGGCTAATATCGTTCCCAAACCCTTGGAGTCCTTGGAAGTATTCGTCCATTCCGTTGTATGCCGTGTTACGGAAGAACTCGTGGTCTTCAGTCGCCTTCGCCAGCAGGACTCGGGCGAGAAGGGCGTGACCACTCTCCAGACAGAACATGAAGTCCCGAAGGGTATGTTGCCCGTCGATGAATGGCTCCCATGATTCCGGCGTTTCGTCGGGTTCGCTGGCGTAGCTGGCTTCCCAAAAGTCGTAGGCTCCCTTCACGAACTTCGCTTCTCTTTCGTCTCGAAGCTCAACCAGCAAGTCCATCATCGCTGTTACGAGATCAGCGAAGGGGCTGTTCTCCTCTAAGCGGAAGGTGTCGAAGAAGTGTTCCCGACCGAGTTCCGTATCGAGTTCCACCTCATCGAGTCGGGTGAGAAATTCGTCTACACTCTGTGGGTCAGTAATGTCCCACTCGGGTTTTTCGAGAGCGTGACCAATATCGGCGGCGTCACTCTCGGTGGCCTCGCTAAGAGCGAATCCAGCCATTCGAGTATGGCCGTCTCGCCTATACAGTCGGAACTCCTGTCCGTTGGTCAGCACACCGTAGTCGGCTTTCAGCTCATCGACGTAGTGGAACAGTTGGTCTTCGTGTGGGGTGAGATCACGTCCGGTAGTTTTGAACTCGTAGACGACGGTGACTGACTCGTTGTTGTCGAGGGTAACGTAGTCGGGCCGCCGGTCGTCGGGGAGCGTCCACTCACTACGGAGGTCGTGGCCTGTTCCTTCGTATCCGAGGTGCGTGTAGAAATTCTCGTTGAGAAATGCGTTCTCAACGTCCTTCTCAGTCATATCCTCATCGAGCCGGGAGGCAATCCCGTGGAGGGCATCAAGAATCGCAGACGTGTCGGGCATAACAAACCCGAGACAGTCGCACACTAAAAAGGTTGCATCAACCGGAGTAACTACTCAATAGGTGGCCTGAGGTCACGCCAGCGCAGGTCGATGTTTTCCCCATCGGCCAACTCAACACGATAGATTACGTCGTCGCGTTCGTCCCCTGTGGTGGTTCCGGCGTCGTCTTGAAGTACCGAAACGACAGTACCGTGTTCGCCGTGGAGTCGGTGATCGGGGTCAGTCTCATCGGGAATATCCACTCGGACTCGCTCCCCTTTATCGAAGTGTTGCATCAGTCAATCAGCGTCGTAGAAGCAATTTGTAGTCAACCGTTCACCATCTTGTTCAGAGACATAGACTCGCCAAATATCCTTTCCAGAGGGAGTTTCTCCATCGTTTTGCTCCCGATATTTGTCAGCGAGAACATCAAGGGAGAACGGTTTGCCTCTCGTCTCGATGATTTTCTCCGCATTCTTTCGAGCGTGTTTCTCTACGTCAGAGCGGATTCGCTTGGTACGCGACCAAGAATCATCACACTCCACACAGTCCCAAAACGGTCGGTTTCGTACTTCACTAATCATACTGCTCCCGATTAGGTCGTCCGTGGTTCTCTCTAATTCGGTGTGACAATTGGGGCAGTACGGATATTGATCTACATCCAGCTCCACTAAGGATTCCTCCTCTCGTTCGGCAGAGAATCGCCAATGAACGTCGTCCACTAACAGACAGCCCTCAATCGACTCTGGAAGCGATTTTCCTCGAATCGAATCTGCTGTTTGCTTCACTTCTTCAAAGGGAGGCAATCTCTCTTGAAGAAAAGAGATGGTTTTGAGTCCCGCATAGAACTCCTGAATGACCATATTCCAGTCTTGGTCGCAATCTCACTTGAACGTCGGGATGGTGAACACCCCTCGATGAAGTTGATCTCCTAATCGTCGATTCACTTTGGAGAAACAACGACAGTAGTTTCGAGCGTTCCGGACGGGCTGGACAAATCCTTCTCAAATCCACTTGGATTTTCGAGAGCAAATTCGGGGTCATAGATGAAGCAGATTAGTTTCTCACAATCGGGGTGCGCTTTGTAATGCTCTTTATCCTCCGAGAGCTGGTTTTTGAGTTCCTTCTCAGCATTACTACTATTTGCGTATTTCACTTCGATTCCGAGCTGTTCTTCTTTCAGTAGAAAATCAATTCTCGAAGCACTCCCACCGTGGCTCGGAGAATACTCCTCAGCCCTCACATCATCGAACTCAACTCGCAAAAGGGCATGAAGAAGGTCTTGAACATCATGCTCGTCGCTGACGCTGATGGTACTCCTATTGCTATGACGATCTTGGAGTTGTTGAGCAACTTTGGGAAATCTCTCGCAAATGCGTAGAACTTTGGTATCGGATTCAATCTCAGGGATTTCGTCCGGTATATTTTCGTCCTCATTTGAGTCGTCGGACTCAATACTGTCTTTGAGATATTTGGGGAAGTACGGATATGCCGTCGAAAGAGTCGTACTGAACCAATTTTCAGGTCTTGTAGCAAGATCAGTTGGTCGGGGGAGAACAACTAATGTGCCATTTCCTGAACCATCGAACGACTGGAAAGCCGCCCCACATACGGAGCCGTGTTCTCCACGGGTCATTAGGACTTCTACATCATCAAACTCAGCACCGTCGTAGTCGATGTAGTATTCCGCCTCGTTCGCTAAGCTGATATATTCCTCAACAACATCTTCGTCTACTTTTGAAACGCATTTGTGGCTTTGAACCCCCCATGACAAGGTAATTCCCAATTGCCACAAGAGCGCATGATTGCTTATATTGTAATCCTCGCCACGGATAGTCGCTCTAACTATACTCTCGTCACCCATAAATACGATTACGACGCCATCTGCACGAAGGAATGACTCGATGCTATTAGCGATATGACTGAGATTTTGAACAATATATCGACTATTTGAGTCGCCGTATTCGTCCTTTATAGCTAAATCCAGAATGAGAATGTCGTCGTCTAAATCGAAGTTTCTGTAGTATGCCCACTTCTTAACGTCAACATCATCATATTCGAGAGAGAATCTATATTCGTCCTCTGTGATAATCTTCGGACTCATCACGTATATGTCGATAACCAGCCGTCTCTTATGAAAGCCACTACCAGCGCATTATGAGAATATTTCTTCGGGAGCGATATTGCCGTTAAGGTGCTGTTGTTTCTCCCATTCGATCTCCCCTTTGACCTTGCCGAAGATTTCTGAGGCGATGGTTCGATCTTCGTAGTCGCGGTCGGGGTTGTCCTTGATTGCTTCCAGTTCGTGTTCCAAAAAGGCGAGTTGTTTGGGAGTGAACTGCATATAAAGAATCACACCCCGTGGTGTTATAAATGATGGTGGTCGGGGGTAGGGTTACTTTCACCGAACTTGTTTGTGGAAACGGTGCTATACTGGCACGGCATCCGGGCCTATACCCGTAGTTTATTTATAAGCAGGTGTGTAAGTAGAGGGTAGAGAAGCACGCATCGTGGGGCCTACCGGCAGATTTAGCCCCTTTACCGCCGCCGCAGGCGGCTACGGAAGCGCGTCCTTGGTAAGGACGAGACCCCGGATTCAAATTCCGGCCTAGGCTTCTAGATAAAAGGGTTCAATGCCCTTACGCGGTCAATTTTAGCTGTGTTCCGATGCTTCCGAGTGTGTCCTACCGTGTGCGCGAGACTATAGCGTGCCCCAAATTGTTATATAAGCCCTATACAAACTCTAACTTTTCTTTTGACTCTTGAGTTAGTCGCTATTTTATATGTTGGATAGAGTTTATTCCGACGACGAGACAGAGTTCTTCCGTCACGTCTATAACCCACTCACAGATCCCACCTTTCGTGCTGGCACTGCGATGCATAGTTCGATCAATTTTGATCCCATGGATGACCTCATTGAAAGCATGTACGGGAATGGTGGCCAGCAGACTTTCGATAGCGATGAAGCCACCGTGGAATCTCTCAAGAGGGAGCTCATCAACGAACCCGAATTAATAGATATGTTACGACTTCTCGTCGCTAAGACGGAGACTCAGTTGAGTATCGACCTGAGTCTAGCGTTTCGGGGGACGGAAAGCCCGGTCGGAGATCCCTCACTTTGTGGTTGTGACACTGACGAACTCACTACCCATACCTACAGCTATTTCAAAAACTTCCTGAGTGGCAGTCGTCGTAATGATGCCGAGGTCCGCAAAGCCGCTGAAACGGTTGCTGGCTATTTCGACAACATAGGTGCTCTTGATGTACTCGAAGAGTTTGCTGAACTCTCACCCTCCGGGCGCCACAATATAATCAAGGAAGCAATTCTACCTCACGACGGACGACAGTCTAAGGCAAAGCGTCAGGGTCATGGAGCAGAGGCTGAGATAGCTCGCGTACTGGAAGCGACCGGAGCCGAGATACGGCCAAGGAATAAGATTTCAAATCCCATGGCGGGAGACGTTGATTTCGAGGGACAAAGTTACGACCTCCTCGTTGAGGATGACCGCGGTAATGTTCGTGTGGGGATCATTGGTTTATTCCACACCAGTAATCCCGGACAATATGGCGTTTCTAAGACGGCTGAAACAGAAGAATACACAGGAAGTATTAGCGAGTATAATAATAGCGCGCCGTCCGGGAAAGAGTGTGAACTATGGAGTTTTTGTGACGGCGCTGGCTTCGCCATGAACAGTGCTGCCCTTCGCAACGTCATGGATAACGTGGACGACTGGGTTCAAATCAAATCACTGTGGAAGCTCCCCGTCGCTCTCGATAAGCGAGGTGTTTCGAACGTCGAAGCCATCCAATTTAGTGATTTCTATACGGATGACGAAGTTCAACGGCTGAACAACTATCTTGACAACGTCGATGTAATTACGTCAGGAACACCACCCAGTAGAACTGAGGAGATAGAAGCGGGGGAAGCTAGCTTATACGTTTAGTCGGAGAAATCAGAGAGTGACGATTCCTCGGTCTGTTTCTTCTCGTTGCTAGGGTTAGCATCAGTAAGGATGTCTAGTTGTTCCCACGTTGGCTCGGCCATGTCTTCTCTGATACGCTCACCGATGAGATCTTTGTATTCGTCATCAATCTCGTAGCCAAACCCGATTCGGTCCATCTTTCGAGCAACCTTTAGTGTAGTGCCCGAGCCAAGGAACGGGTCAAGCACTTTATCGCCCGGGTTAGAGAACGTATACATTAACGCGTAAATCAGTTCTTCGGGGTACGCGGCAGCGTGATAGTTCTGCTGCTTAATCGTTGGGGGGCGGTACGCCCGCATTTTCAGAACATTACCCACGCTTCGACCTTCGTCATTCAACTTCTCTTCACGAGGGTCTACACCTTTGTATTTCTGTTCTACTCGGATCTTGTTGAATGTATACTCGTAATCGTTGTTTTTTGCGAATACAAGTAAGTTCTCATACTTGTCATCGAACAGTTTATCTAGGTAGTAGGCGGGCTGAGGTAGCGAGTTAGGTATATACCAGATAAGATTATCAATAAGATTCCAACGATCCATTCGGTTGTAAATATCCATGCCGATAGGATAGAATTTCTTTTTGTGTCTCCGATCTCCAATATTGACGACCATTATCGCGTTCTCTTGAGTTGCCTCGTAACAGGCGTCCCATACCTTCTGCAACCTGTCGAGATACTCATCGTAGGCCTCGTCATGCCCAATTTGGTTTTCGTGCCCGTAGTCCTTAAGATTCCAATATGGAGGGCTGGTAATCACTAGGTCGGCATCTTCTACCTCATCTATATCTTCTGAACTTTTGAAGTAGACAGTCTGGTTCTCAATTTCTAAAGACTCCATCGCTTGGTCATCAGTTCTGGTCCACTCCGAATATTCCTTACTATCCTTGGAGGTCATGTCTGTTATATAGATGTTATCTATGTTCTAACTACCTATAACCCTTTCTGCAACCTTAAATCAATCAACGACGTATGGATAAAGACAACTACGAGGTCGCGTCTGAGATTCTCGCAAGTAAACATCGAACAAATATCGTTATCGAACTTCTTGAGGGAGCGAAAACCCCGACAGAACTGGCCGACCAATTCAATGAACATCAGCCGACTGTTAGTCGAGCACTCGGAGAACTTCGAGATATGGGTATAGTAGAATCCACCTCACAACAACGAGGGAGACTATATTGGATACGAGACGAAAGCCGCGATATTGCAGAATATATTCGAGATAGGTCCGATTGATTTGCACAAATACCAGACAATTATGTCATCAATAAGATATAGCTCGATTAGTTGCCACCCTGACTCAGGCGTCTCGCTGAGTTCCTGACGGCAGTACGTGCTGTCACACGTCGTGAATTTCACTACTCGTGTGCTTACCGCTGCGTCGGTGTCGATACACTCCTCGACGGACCAGTCGACCGTGTCGTGCCCACTCTCCACCGACGCCGTTTGTCCTCATCCTCACCCTCGTTGATGAACCAGTCGTGGCTGAACAGGCAGTCGAGATCGTCGAGGGCCCAGTTGAGGATACTGGGGAGTTCGTCGAGTAGTTCAGCTTCGAGTTTAGGACCTTTGTTCGGTTCCGGCCGGTGAGAGACGGTGAATTCCGTGGGAACTCGACGATGAGCCCCCGACAGAAGAACGCGTTTTCGTCGAACTTCGTGTCGGGCACTGCGTTGGCCGAGTAGAGTTGTCTGCTGGTCGGTCAGTGCATGTGTAGAGTTCGCCGTAGGGCCGGCGACAGGCTCGCCGCCGGTCAGCTTCTTGAACACGCTCCCATGTCTGATTCCGCCGGTAACGTCGGCGTCGATGTTTGCGATACCCTCGAACATCTCCGCGACATGGTATTCCTATGTACCAAGTCTCCGAGCGGGAAGCCGGTCACAGTCACCTCACCGATGAGGGCTCGAATCACGCGAAGGAACGTACTTTTCGCGTTAGGCTCTCCCCGACGAGCAGTAAAGCTCGGCGGAGCGGGAGTTCGCCGGTGAGAAGGCAGCAACCGATGTACTCCTGTACGGTTTTGCATTTCGGCGTCCACCGACTCCTCGATGAACTGCGACCACCAGAGACACGCGCCAACGGGAGGCTTTTTCGGGGACGACAGCCGCCTCGATAAAGCAAGGAGGACAAGATCCCGAGTCCGAATCGCGGCCCGAGCGCGGTCCCTCGACGCGAGGTGAGTAGCGGCGCGGCTACTCGGAGATGCCGTACGTGTCGCCGGTCCAGTCCCGCGCGGGGAAGTCGTAGACGGGCTGGTGGTGGTCGATGTCGTCGATGCGGGCGCGGTCCTCGTCGTCGAGTTCGAAGTCGAGGACGTCGAGGTTCGCGCGGACGTGCTCGGGCGTCGAGGACTTCGGGAGCGGGACGACATCGTTGTCGATAGCCCACCGGAGGACGACCGCGGCGGGCGAGCGGTCGTACTTCTCGGCGACCGCCTGCACGGTGTCGTCGTCGAACACTTCGGTGCGCGCGAGCGGCGCGGCGGCCTCGACGACGGTGTCGGTCTCGCGGCAGTAGTCGACCACGTCGTCTTGGGTGTTCCACGGGTGGTACTCGATCTGGTTGACGGCGATGGGGACGTCGCTGACGTGGCGGGCGCAGCTGAGCTGGTAGGCGCTGAAGTTCGAGACGCCGACGTTCCGAATCTTGCCCTGTTCGTGGAGGGTCGCCATCGCGTCCATGGTCTCCCGCAGGGAGATGGCGGGGTTGGGCCAGTGGACGAGGTAGAGGTCGAGGTAGTCAGTGCCGAGGCGCTCCAGCGTCGCCGCGCAGGACTCGATGACGGACTCGTAGTCGAGGTGTTTCGGGAGGACTTTCGACGTGAGGAAGACGTCGTCGCGGTCGTACTCCGCGAGCACGTCCCCGATTTCGGCCTCGTTGCCGTACCCCTCGGCGGTGTCGACGTGGGCGTAGCCGGCGTCGAGGCCGGCGCGCACGGCGCCGCGGACGGTGTCGCCGCCGATGTCCCACGTGCCGACACCGATAGCGGGGAGTTCGTCGCCGCTCGGGAGCGTCTTCGTCGGTGGTGTCATCGTCGCACCGTTGCGCGGAAACACCCAAAGGCGTTTGGCTCGCCAACAGTTTCGCGCCCTCGGCCACCTTAGTGACATATAACCACATCAATTGGGAATAAGCTGTATGTGGAACAGCGTTATATTCCTCTGCGGCGGACGTGCTCGCATGGCCACGAAGGACCCGAGCGCGGACGCACGCGAATCGGGCGAGAGCGAGCCGGACCCCCACGAGTGCCCGTTCTGCGGCGCGTACGTCGCCTCCCCGGGGAAGGGGTTCATGCTGCACGTCGAACAGAACCCGGAGTGCGACGCGGACTTCGAGACGTGGCGCGACCGCGTCGCCGACGACGTGCCCCGCGGGTGGAGCGGCTAGCCGCGGCGAACGAGACAGCCCCGCCGAGCGTCACGCGGAGGGGTCGCCGGCCGCGTCCGACGCCCGGGGCTCGGCGCCCTCGACCGCTTCCTCGACTGCTTCCTCGACGCGCTCTTCGACCGTATCGTCGACTTCCTCGGCCACGCGCTCCTGCACGCGGTCGTCCACTTCCGCTTCGACGCGTTCCTCGACCGTGTCGTCGACTTCCGCCTCGACGTGCGTCTCCACCTCGTCGGCCACGGCGCCCGACACTTGGTCCTCGACCTCGGCGGCGACCTGCGTCTCGGCTTCTTGGGCGACCTCCTCTTCGAGAAGCTGCTCGTAGATGCTCATGTTCTCCCAGACGCGCAGGAAGTACCCGAGCACGAGGCCGCCTTCGAGCGCGGCGACCCGGGCGTCCATCCCGAAGACGAGCAGGTAGCCGAAGCCGAGGCTGAACGCGACACCGTAGACGACGTCGATGTAGAACTGCGTCTGTCGTCCACTGAGCGGTGGCATCGGTTCGATGTTCGCGCCGTCCGATGAAAGGCGCTACGCCGCGCGCTCAGAAGAACGCGAACTCGAACGCGAGAAACGACGCGACGGTGGCGGCGACGGGGACGAGGTTCTGCGTGGCGACGACGCGCACGGTCGTCGACGGGTCGAACAGCTCGGAGCTGTCCGACAGGTCTTCGGCGGCGCGCGCGCCGATTTCCCGGGTCGCGTCCTCGCCGTCGAGTTCCGGGTCGCCGACGGTCGGCGCGTCGTCGTCGGTGAGCGCGCCGACGGAGACGCGCGGCGACGCGCGGCCGCGTACGGCGTCAGCGAGTTCGAACGTCCGCGTCGCCTGCCCCCAGCCGAGGCCGACGATGGACATGGTGGCGATGACGACGAAGCTTGCGGGGATGCCCGCGGCCGACAGCGAGACGACCACGGTGGAGCTGATGACGGCGACGACGATGGCCGCGGTCAGCGGGAGGTCGGTGATGTCGTTGCCGAGCGTCTCCATCGTGCGGCGCGCGATGGTGAACGCGCCGACCGCGACGGCCGCGGAGCCGACGAGGATGCCGGCGTTCATCCCGAGTTCGCCGCTGCCCACGAGCGGCGCGATGGCGTTGGCGACGTTGCTCGTCCCCGAACTGAACGCCATCAGGCAGCCGATGGCGACGACGACCACCGTGCCGACGAGCTCCCGGCGGGTGGTGTTGGGGCCGAGCGCGGGCCGCGGGAGCGTGCCGTCGCGGTCGAGGACGACCAGCGGGCCGTCGCTCTGGTCGATGGCGAACGCGTGGTCGATTCGGGGGTAGTAGTACCGACCCACCATCACGGACACCCAGAAGCCGATGGCGGGCGAGACGAGCCACCAGATGGCGATTTCGCCGACCACCGTCCAGTCGACGCTGTTCGCGGCGATGCCGAGCCCGACGATGGCGCCGACCGCCGTCATCGACGTGGAGGCGGGCGCACCAGAGAGGTTGCCGACGAGGAGCGCGCCGCCGACGAAGAACAGGACGGTGATGCTCACCGGGAGCGTGAACACCGTGGGGTCGGCGAGCAGCCCCTCGCCGAGGGTGTCGACGACGCGGCGGCCCAGCGTCCACGCGCCGGCGAAGAAACACACCGACATGAGCGCGGCGGCGGTGCCCTTCGAGACGGCGTCCGCGCCGACCGCCGGCCCGAACGCCGGCCCCGTCGTCGAACCGCCGACGTTGTACGCCACGAAGCACGCGATGAGGACGCCGACGACGAGCAGTGTCTCTGTCACGGTCGCTGGGCCGGTAGGGCCGAGTCGATAATAACGTCTTCTCACTCGCACCGAAAGCGGGAGTGGGGGAGTGCCGGACGCGCGGGGGAGAGTGGGGGAGTAGTCGAACGCGCGTCCACTGGGGTGGTGTTCGCTCGGTCGTTATAAATATTCGTCAGACGCCCCGTGCAAGCTGGCCGGGCCCGGTAGTGGCGGCTGAGCACACGTCAGCGTCGTTATACGCGGCGGAAGACCCATTAGCACGGAGCGTCCGAATTCCTTGCATGAATCGACGCAGATTCCTCGGCGCGGCCGGCGTCGCCGGGCTCGGCGCGCTCGCGGGCTGTTCGGGCGCGGTCGGCTCCGTCGCGCCCCCGAGCGTCCCCGAGGACGTGCTCTCGGAGGGCGGGTGGACGAAGACCGACGAGAGCACCGAGACCGTCTTCGAGCAGAGCTACGGCCCCGTCACGGTCACCGCGAAGTCCACGGTCGTGGCTTACGAGGACGAAGCCCTCGCCGCGGACGTCAGCGAGAAGACGCTGGGGAAAATTGAGGGCACGCTCGCCATCTACTCGGCGTCGCACATCAACTTCTCCCCGGACCTCAACAACCTCCCGGGCGGCGTCGGCCGCGCGGAACTGCTCTCGGAGGTCGAGTCCGCCGCGGAGTCCCAGTTCGAGCAGCGGATGCGGGACAGCGGGCTGGAGAACGTCACGAAGACCGGCGAGACGGAGTTCGAGACCGACTCCGGCGCCACGCCCGGCATCACGACGTTCACCGCGGAGTACCCCGTCGGCACGCTGGAGTACGAGGCCGGCGGCGAAGCGTTCACCATCGAGGGCGGCACGATCGAGGTCGCGGGCGACCTCGCGGTGTGGAACGCCGGCGACTACGTGGTCGTCGCGGGCGGCGCGTACCCCGGCGAGAACTTCGCCACGACCACCGAGCAGTCCCTCTCGGAGGCCATCACGGTGAGCGTCGACATCGACCTCGGGCTCACCCCCGGCGAGTACGAGGAGGAGGTCCGCGGGCTGATGGCGGCGACAGAATGACGGCGTGGCGCGACCTCTTCGACCGCGCCGCCGACCGCGAGGCCGAGACAGAAGACGTGCGCGCGGCGCTGGCCGAGCACCGCGACGATGAGTGACGTGAGCCCCGCGCGGGTCGCCGCGGACGCCGACGTGCTCGCCGCGGACCTCTTCGTGGACGGCGACGCGCGCGCCGCCCTCGACCACGCCCGCTCGCACTCGTGGGTCGACCTCGTCGCCAGCGAGCACCTGCTGGACGACGCCGAAGCCGTGATTGCGGCGCTCGCCGACCCCGCGCTGGCCGCCGACTGGCGCGAACGCGTCGAAGACGAGGCCGTGCTCGTCGACCACCCGGCGGGGGACCAGCCGGCTCTCGCTGCCGCGTACGCCGGCGACGCCGCCCACGTCCTCACGTACGACGAGTCCCTGCGGTCGGCGCGCACCGGCATGGAACTGAAGGGCCGTGTGAACGTCAGCGTGAAGGCCCCGGACGCGTTCGCGCGGCTGTTCGACCCCGAAAAGCTGTATCCAACTATCGTGGGCGGCGACTACCCCGGACCGGACCGCGACCCCCGCGAGTAGTCAGTCCGCCCGCTCGGCCAGCCAGTCCGCGAGCTTCGCCAGCGCGCGCCCGCGGTGGCTGAGCGCGTTCTTCTGCTCGGTGTCCATCTCCGCGAACGTCTCGCCGTCGTGCTCGAAGATGGGGTCGTAGCCGAACCCGCCGTCCCCCCGCGGCGCGACGACGGTGCCCTGCACGGCCCCGGAGAACGTCTCAGTCACGTCGCCGTCCGTGTACGCGACCGTACACCGGAACGCGCCGCGGCGGTCCTCCAAGTCCTCGGCGAGCTTCCAGACGCGCTCGATGCCGAGCGTGTCCTCGACGTACGAGGAGTACGGCCCCGGAAATCCGTCGAGCCCGCGGACGAACAGCCCGGCGTCGTCGACGACAACCGGCACGTCGGCGTCCTGCGCCTCGTAGGCTTCTTCGGCGCCGCGGGCCGCGATGGCTTCGAGGCTGTCGCTCTGAATCTCCGCGTAGTCGTAGTCGTGCTGTCGGACCTCGTAGGTGTCGGCGAGGTACTGTTCGGCCTCCCGGACCTTCCCGGGGTTCGTCGTCACGAACCGGAGCGTGCGCATACCGAGGCGTCGGCGCGCACCGAGTTGGAAGCGTCGAAACGAGTCAGTCGTCGACGACGACTTCGACGGCCTCCTCGACGGCGTCGTCGTCCGCGTCGCCCTCGCTGTTCTGCTGCTGGTAGAGCAGCACGCCCGCGACCGCCAGCACCACCCACGACCGCCAGTTCGCGAGGTTCAGCGTGTACCCGATGCCGAACGGCTTCTCCACGAGCATCCCCTCGCCGGGCTGCCAGTACGACTCCAGCATCCCGCTGAGCTTCGGGCGCTCGAAGTTGTACGGCACGCCGAACAGTTCGCCGCTGGACGGTTTCTCGGCCATACCAGTCGGTTCGGCGGCTGTCCTCAAATCAGTTTGGGGCTACTGGTAGCGCCCGCGGCCCTCGATGGCGCGCAGCTGGTCGAGCACCGACTCGTCGCCGGCGTCCCGATAGGCCGCCTCGAACGCCGCCGTCAACGGCTCGGGGTCGTCGGCGGTGCCCGCGAGGCTCTGTTCGAAGACGTGGCAATCCATCGCGTGGTCCTCCACGTCGTCCGTGTAGTAGCCGAGCCCGAAGTCGATGAGGAACGTGCGGTCGTCGCCGTCCGCGCCGCGCGACTCGCGGGTCGCTGTGCTCCCCGCTCGTTCGTTCCGTGACCGCTTCGCGGTCACGCGGACGTTTCGCGTGGTCGGGTCGCCGTGCACGAACCCGGCGTCGTGAATCGCCGCGAGGTGGCGGCCGACGTCCCGGACGCGGGGCTCGTCGAGGGCGTCCCGGAGGTCGCGGTCGCCGACGCGCTGGAGCGTCAGCGTCGACTCGGGAACGTCCACGTCCCAGACCAGCGGCGTGGGGACGCCGTGGCGGCGCGCCTCGCTGGTGAGGCGGGCTTCGAGGACGGTGCGGTCGCGGCGCAGGCGGGCGTCAAGCGACGGGTGGCGGTACTCCTTCGGGAGCCGCGCCTTCGTCACGTGGTCGTCCGCGAAGGTGACGGTGGCCTCCGCGCCCTGCAGGACATCTCTGTCGGGACGCGCGGGCGGCTCGGGGTCGCGCCACGTCACCGGCACCTCGTCCGGCCGGAAGTTCGAGTCGATGGCCGACTCCTCGATGTCGAGGGTGTCGCCGGCGCGCGCCATCTTCGCGCCGAGCACCGCAATCATCCCCGCGTTGTCCCGCAGGAAGCGCGGCTCCGGCGCGAAGAAGTCGGCGCCGCGCTGCTCGCACATCGATTCGAGCATCCCCCGCAGGCGGTCGTTCTGCGCGACGCCACCCCCGAGCACGAGTTCGTCTCGCCCCGTCAGCGAGAGCGCGCGCTCGGCGACCTCCGCGAGCATCGCGAACACCGTCTCTTCGAGGCCGCGGCAGACGTCCTCGACGGGTGTCCCCCCGTCGTAGGCCTGCTTGGCGGCGCTCATGATGCCCGAGAAGGAGAAGTCCATCCCCTTCACGACGTACGGCAGGTCGGTGTACTCGCCGTCCTTCGCGTGGGCCTCGACCTTCGGCCCGCCGGGGTGGCTCCAGCCGACGTGGCGCGTGAACTTGTCGAGGGCGTTCCCCACGCCCGTGTCCATCGTCTCCCCGAGCACGCGGTAGCGGCCGTTCCGGAACGCGAGCACGTGCGCGTTCGCGCCGCTGGCGTTCAAGCAGACGGGCGCGTCGAAGCCCGAGCGGTGCCGGCCGATTTCGAGGTGCGCGACCATGTGGTTGACGCCGACGAGCGGCACGTCCAGCGTCTGCGCGAGCGCGCGCGCCGCCGACCCGACGATGCGCAAGCACGGCCCCAGTCCCGGCCCGCGGGCGAACGCGACGGCGTCTATCTGGCCGTCGCTCTCGTCGAGAATGGTTTCGACGACCGCGGGAATCGCCGACCGCATGTGCTCGGCGGCCTCCCGCGGGTGAATGCCGCCGCTGTCGGGCTGGTAGGCGTCGGACTCGATGACGACAGAATCAGTCCCGGAATCGTACAGCGCCGCGCTCGCACACCACGCTGTCCCTTCGATTCCGAGAACCCGCATCTACGGCGTCAGTCCCACTCGGTGTAGCCGCACTTCCCGCAGTACTGCCGGTCGCCGTGGTCCGCGAGGAACGTGTCCCCGCAGCGCGGGCACATCTCTTTGTCCGTGGTGCCGTCGTCGTTGTAGTAGTCGCTCCGGGGCATCCTATTCGGCCTCCTCCGCCTCGGCGTCCTCCTCGGCGCCGATCTTGTTCCGGTCGAGCATGTGCTCGTGTTCGACCTCCGCGGCGTCCTCCGGGGAGTCGTAGGTCTTCGCGCGGCCGACGGTCTTTCGCATCCCGAACTTCGTGTCGAGCTCGTGGACGACGACCTCCTCGGAGTCCTTGTCGAGTTTCGCCGCGAGGCTGTCGCGCACGGAGAGCCGCGACGGCGTGGCGTCCTCGTGTTCGATCTCGAATTTGACCTCAGTCCGGTGAAGCAGGGGGTTGTCTTCCTGCTCCAGAATCTCGATTTCCATGGTCAGTTGTTCGTATATGAACGCGAAATCAGTAAAAGCATTTCGAAGGGCTGATTGCGCCCGCGAGCGCGGCGGCGCTACTCCAGCAGCGCCCAGAACGCGTCGGTCGTCTCCAACAGCTCGCAGAGGTCGTGGGCCTGCTCTTTGAGCGCGCTCGTCACGTTCGCCAACACCATCCCCTCGCCGGGCTGGCCGTAGACGACGCTCGCGCCCACCGGCGCCGCCACCACGGCGGGCAGCGTGGCGAGGTCCTCCTCGCCGTCGACGGACAGCAGCGTCGACCCCTCCGCGTCGATGGCCTCGACGAGCGCCTCAAGCAGCGCCTCAGAGATGGTCCCGGGGTCGCTGGCGACTTCGACCGTGCGGTCGGCGTCCGGGCGGCCGCCCGCCACCGCCTCGGTGACGGCCTCGCGCTCGGTCTTCCCGTCCACGACCGCGACCTTCGGCGGCGCGCCCGCCGCCACGAGGTGGTACGTCACCACGTCCCCGACCGCGATTACCGGGCTGCCGGCGTCCGCCAGCAGTCGCTGGGCGTCCTCGTAGACGGCGCCCAGCGGCTCCTTGAACGCCCCGCGGGCGTCCGGCGGGAGCGTCGCGGCCGCGCGAGCCACGCTACCGGACCTTCAGCGCGTACTCGCCCGCCTCCGAGACCTCCATCTTCTCCGCGATTTCGGACTGCTCGGGGTGCGTGATGACCACGTAGCCCGCCCAGTCCTCGGTGAGGCTCGTCGACGAGCAGTACGGACACATCTCCTCGTCCGGCTCGACGATGCGGTGGCAGTCGTGGCAGGCCAGACGGTTCGACGCCATCTACTCGGCCTCCTCGCTCTGCTCGCGCTCCTCCCGGAGCCAGCCGTGCTTCCCGAGCCCGGGCTGTTTCGCCGTCAGCCCGATCTTGGACTCGCGGGGGTTGCGCTCGTCGATGCTCTTCGTGACGATGCGGGCGCGCACCGAGTCGCCGGTGCCGATGACGCTGTTGGACTCCCGGGAGGCGAGCTGCTGGTTCTCCTCGTCGAACGCGAGGTACTCGTCGCTGATCTGGGAGACGTGCAGGAGGCCGTCGACGGGGCCGATGCCGACGAACGCGCCGAAGCTCACCACTTCGACGATTTCGCCGTCGACGACTTCCTGCATCTCGGGGTCGAACGTGACGGCGTCGAACTCCGCTTCGAAGTAGACGCCCGGACGGTTCGGCAGCACCGCGCCCTCGCCGAGGTCGTGGACCTCGGTGACGGTGACGACGCTCCCGATGTCCTCGTCCATTCGTCCTTCCAGTTTGTCCTGCAGCAGCCGCTTCACGAGGTCCGGACTCACGTCCCCGAGGTGCTCGGGCGGAACCTCAATCGTGTCCTTCAGGCGTGCTCGCTTGTACATTTATGGTTGAGTGGTAGTCAGTTGATTCCGGCCCCTTAAATGAATTACCGGCACGCCCGCGTCGAGCAGGCGCGTTCTGAGGGGGGCGTCGTTCGTGACGACCGCGTCGGCGTCGCCGTCGACGGCGAGCGCGTACAGCGCGTCGTCTGCGTACGATTCCTCCGTCGCCACGGTCGCACACCGGTCTGCCAAGTCCGCCGCCACGCTGGCGGCCGTCGCTTCCTCCCCGGCGCCCGCGCCGAGCTTCGCCAGCTCCGCGCGCACCGTCTTGGGGACGACGGCCTCGTAGTCGTCTAAGACGCGGTCGAGCTCGTCGAAGACCCGCACGTCGTTCTCGACCGGCATCATCAGCGCGTTGGCGTCCATGGCGACCCGCATCACTCCGTGAGCGTTCCCACGCCGATGAGCCGCCACCGCGCGCCGACGCGGCGATTGATGGCGATTTTCGACCCCTCGGGCGCGCACACCGGCCGCTTGAGCTGCACGTCGCACTCGCCGTCGCGCGCGCTCGTCACCGAGCCGACGGTGGTGGCGGTGCCGACGGTCAGCATCAGCGGCTCGCCGGTGTTGATCTCGTCGATGGTCTCGCCCTCCTCGGCGCCGACGAGGCGTTCGAGCAGGTCCACGTCCATCGTGAAGGAGTCCCACGTCGGCGGGAGCGTCTCCGGCGGGCCCGCGACCTGACCGGCGAGCGCGTCGCCCTTCGTGAGGCTCGGGTCCAGTCCCGTGCCGACGCCCAGCAGGCCGCCGGGCGACGCCGCGTCGACGTTCTCGCCGCCGGCTTGGAGGCTACGGACGGTCGTCGAGACCGAGCGCCACTCCGTCTGGCCCTCCTCCTCGACCTCGCGGCCGGGGCGGAGTTCGATGTCCTCGTCGACGTCGAGCTCGCCCTGCACGAGGCTGCCGCCGAGCACGCCGCCCAGCAGGCCGTCCCACGTCGTCCCGGGGCGGTTGATGTCGAACGAGCGCGCGACGTACATCCGGGGGTCGGCGTCCGGGTCGCGCTCGGGCGTCGGAATCTCGGTTTCGAGCGCGTCGATGAGCAGATCGACGTTGATCTCCTGTTCGGCGGAGATGGGGACGATGGGCGCGCCCTCCGCGACCGTGCCCTCGACGAACTCCTGAATCTGCTCGTAGTTCTCGTGGGCCTGCTCGGCGTCCACGAGGTCGACCTTGTTCTGCGCGATGACGATGTTCTCGATGCCGATGATGTCCAGCGCCATCAGGTGCTCCTCGGTCTGGGGCTGGGGGACCGGCTCGTTGGCCCCGACGACCAGCACCGCGCCGTCCATGATGGCGGCGCCGGAGAGCATCGTCGCCATCAGGGTCTCGTGGCCGGGCGCGTCCACGAACGAGACCGTGCGCAGCACCTCCGTCTCGGTGCCGTGCTCGGGGCACTCCTCGGCGACGGTGTAGCAGTCGGGCTCGTCGCAGTCGGGACAGCGCCGCAGCGTCGCGTCGGCGTACCCGAGGCGAATGGAGATGCCGCGTTTCATCTCCTCGGAGTGCTGGTCCGTCCACTCGCCGCTGAGCGCCCGGACGAGCGTGGTCTTTCCGTGGTCGACGTGACCGACCAGTCCGATGTTCACCTCCGGTTGTCGGTGATTGTCTGCCATGTTCACAGAGTAATCTTGCGTGAATTTCGCCCCGAACGACTGATAAACCTACTGTTACAGAGGCGTCGGCCCGCGGCGGGCCGAAACGCCGCCCGCTGGCCCACTACTCGGGAGCGCGCGCTCCATCCGAGCCGGGCGTTTAACCCCGTCAGCGACGAACGGAGACGCGTGCGAGAGTTCGGATTCGAGCTCCGACTGTGCGCGCGCCTCGAAGCCGGCGGCGTCCCGAGCGTCGGCGACGCCGGCGTGGTCGCGCGCCAGCTCGGCACGAGCGTCCACGCCGCGGGCGGCCGCATCGTGGACGCGGTCTGCGTGCTCCCCGGCCCGGAGTTCGACGCCCGCACCGACCTCACCAGCGAGACGATTCCGCCCGCGGTCCTCGACGCGGACGTGCCGGTCGGCGAGTACGAGCGCGTCACGAGCGTCTTCGACGGCCCGCCCGAGCGCGCCCGGACGCTCGCGGAGCGCGGCGCCGACACCGGGTTTCTGGATGTCGACCGCCGCGGCGGGCAGACGGTCGTCCGCCAGCACGCCCGCTACCCGGACTGGGTCGGGGGTCTGGTGGGCGTCGAGAACAAGCCGGACCTCGGGCGGCCGGGCGACCTCGAAGCCCAGATGCGCCACGACGCCAGCCTCGGCGTCCTCGACTACGCGGTCGTCGCCACCGCCTCCCACGTCACGCGCGCCCACCTGAACCGCCTCCCCGAACCGGTGGGCGTCTGGCGCGTGGACTTCGACGCCAGCGACCCGATCGAGGTGATGCGGGAGCCCGAGCGGCTAGACGCCCATGGCCCGGGACTGGAGGTGCTCGGCTCCGAGCCCGGGAAGACGAACGTTCGTCCCGTGACGGCCGCCGAGAAGGCGCGCCAGCGCCGCCGCGTCGCCGAGCGCGCGTACGGCAAGGGCTGGCGGACGTACGACCTCCCGGGCTGTGCGGCGGCGGCTCGCGGCGAACAAGCCGACGCCGCGGCGCTCCCCTTCTGCGCGTACCACGACCGGCTCGTCGACGCCGCCAGCGAGTGCGGCGCCGACTGCCCGGGCTACGAGCCCGCCGACCCTCCAGACGCCGACCTCGACGCCGAACGCGAGCGGAACACGCCGTGGAACGCCGACGCGGGCGGGCGGCGCCGCCAGTCGGGCCTCGACCAGTTCTGAGCACGCCAGCGAGTTTCAAGTGCGAGCCGGGCGACGACGCGAGCATGGAGCGAAGGGAACGAGCGGCGGCGGTCGGTCTCGGGCTCGCGGCCGCGGGCGTCGCCGCGGTCGCGGGAGCGCCGCTGGCCGCTGCGGTCGGGGCGCTCGCGCTGTACGCGGGCATCGGCTACTACGCGACGCGGCACCCGGACGTGGTCTGGGGCGGGCGCCGGGAGACCGGCCCCGACTGGGTTGCGGGCGGGTTCGCCGGCGGCTTCTCGTTCGGACTGCTCGGGCTCGTGGCGGCGGGCGTGCCGGCGTGGGTGTCGGTGATCGCGGTCGGACTCGCCGGGTTCGGGTTCGTCGCGGGCGTCGCGTGGGCTCGCACCGACGGCGGCGCCGCTTAGAGCGTGAACGTCTCGCCGTCGACGGCGAGTTCGTCCGCGAAGGCCTCGTCGGCCGGGTAGAAGTGCGAGACGTGGACGACGCGCGTCTCGTCGGCGTCCAGTTCGTCGCCGAGCGCAAGCGCGCCCTCCTTCGTCATGTGCTTCGTGCCGAACGTCCGCGGCACGCCGTCGTCGTCCTCGTGGCGCCCGCCGATGGGGTGGGCCTGCGCCCGGTCGGCGGGCACGATGCCGTCCGCCAGTAGGAGGTCCGGATTCCGGAGTGCCGCGAGCGACGCCTCGGGGATGTCGTAGCTGGTGTCCCCGGACAGCGAGAGCTTCGCGCCGTCGCGCTCGACGACCACGCCGTAACACGCGAGCGGCGGGTGGTCGACGGGCACGAGGGTCACGTCGAAGCCCGCGGCCTCGAAGGACTCGTGGGGGGTGACGGCGCGCGGGTCGACGTTGTCGAGGTAGTCGTACTTGCGGGCGACCGTCTCGGCGACGCTCTCGCCGGTCGCGGGGTCGGTCTCGTCGGCGGCGTACACGGGCAGCTCGTCGAACAGCCGGTAGGCGTTCCCGAGGCCGTCCAAGTGGTCGAAGTGGATGTGGGAGACGACGCCCGCGTCCGGCAGCGCGACCTCCTCGCGGAGGAACTGCGTGCGGAAGTCCGGGCTGAAATCGAGGAGGAGGGCGTCGCCGCTGGCCTCGTCCTCGACGTGGACGGCGAAGCGCGTGCGCTCCACGCCGCGCTCGCGGGCCGCCCGGCACGTCTCGCAGTCACACCCGGGCGTCGGCGTGCCCGTGGTGTCACCGGTGCCGAGCAGCGTGACCCTCATGCGTGGTCGTGGCCGGCGTGGGGTGCGTCCTCGCTGCCGTCGGGGTCGTCGATAGCCTCTTCGAGGGTGTCGAGGTTGCGGAGGTGGTCGCGGTCCTCGAAGTCCGAGACCGCCTCGACGAGGTCGTCCTGCGTGAGCGTGCGGCGGTCGTCGACGAGCGCGTCGAGGACGGCCTCGCGGAGCACGAGCCGGAGGTCGCTGCCGGTGAGCCCCTCTGTCTCGGCGGCCAACTCCGCGGCGTCGAAGTCGTCGACCGCGAGCTCGCGGGTGACGACCTCCAGAATCTCCGCGCGCATCCCCTCGTCGGGGCGCGGGAACGACAGAATCTCGTCGAAGCGCCGCCACGCCGCGGCGTCCAGTTCGTCGGGGTGGTTGGTGGCGCCGATGAGCAGCACGTCGTCGTTCACCAGACTCACCTCGTCGATGCTCTTCAGGAGCGTGTTGACGGCGCGCTTGATGGCGTTGTGCTCGTCGCCGGTCCGCGTGGTGGCGACGAAGTCGAACTCGTCCATGAAGAGGATACAGGGCGAGAGCCGCTTGGCCACCTCGAAGACCTTCTCGACGTTCTTCGCCGTCTCGCCGAGGTACTGGCTCGTAATCATCGAGAGCTTCACCTCCACGAACGGCAGGTCGAGTTGGTGGGCGAGCCCCCGAGCGGTGGAGGTCTTCCCCGTCCCCGGCGGCCCGACGAACAGCAGCTTCCCGATTTCGCTGAGCCCGATGGTGGCGAGGTAGTCGCGGTGCTCGATGGCTTTCGCCACCTTCGTGATCTCGGCCTCCTGCTCCTCCGTGAGCACGATGTCGTCGAGGGTCACGTCGATTTCCGCGGGCGAGCGCACCTCCACGAGGTCCAGCATCTCCTCGTCGTCCTCGTCGAAGTATTCGGCGAGCAGGCCGTCGATCCACTGCGGGTCGGCCTGCACGGAGCGGTTGGCCTCGCGGGCGGCCTCGTAGTCGACGCCGAACTCGTCGCCGACGGCGTACGCCAGCACGGGGTTGTCGCGGACCCGGTCGGCGTCGGCCTCGTCGACGAACCAGTCGACGGCCATCTCGTCGTCCACGAGGCTCATGCTCCCCGCGAACGTGTCGCGGTCGGTGAACATCAGCCCGGAGATGGCGTCCCACGGCTCGTCGACGCCGGAGCCCTCCGCGACGGCGGTCTCCGTGGTCTGCGGCGGTCGCGGGACGCCGTCGTCGCCCCAGAGCGCGGTGCGGTACGCGGGCGGCAGGTCGTTCTCGTCGAGCTCCCGGTGCTTGTCGTAGATGCGAGCGGACAACAGGAATTCGACGACGTCGAGCGCCTCAGTCACTACCACCGACCTACCACCTCGGGGCGCATAAGCGCGTCGCAGTCGCCGCGGAGCGCGGTCGCTGCGCGCACTCAGCCGTCAGGCTGTCGCGTTCGCGCGGACGTAGAACACGACCGGGCGGCCGTACTGGTAGCCCTGATGGACGGTGCGGGTGTAGCCGCGCTCGGGGAGGGTGTCTTCGAGGGCGGCGTCCTCGTCGTCGAGGGCGACGACGACCGGCGGCTGGCGCTCCACCACCGTCTCGTTGTGGAGGGTGCTGGACGCGTTCGCGTCGTACTGGTCGAAGTACCACGGGAGCGGCAGGCGCTCGAACCAGCCGGTGTAGCCGCCGTGCGTGATGTTCAGCCGGGGCTGCTCGGTGAGGTCGTCGGGGTTGTGGAACGTGTCCCCGTAGTAGAGCACGTCGGTGCCGTCGTTGCTCGCGGAAACTTCCTGAATCTCCTGTAGCGTGGGCTGCATCTCCCCGGCGGGCTGGGCGTACTGGACGAGGACGTTGTCCGGGCCCTGCGGGTTCGCGTACGTCGTCTGCGCGGCCACCGCGCCCGTGCCCGCGGCGGTGACGAGCAGGGCGAGCGCGACGGCGCGAGCGCCGGCCGAGTTGCCCGCGGCGGCGGCCTCGCGCCCGCGGTCGTAGACGAGCGCGACGCCGACGCCCGCGGGCACCGCCAGCGGCACGATAGCGTTTATCATCGACCACGCGGCGGAGATGTCCGCGACCGCGGGGTAGCCGAACACCGAGAACGCCCCCCAGTAGAAACACACCTCCACGACGGGGCGGGGCTCGGCGGTGGCGTAGCGCTCGTGGAGGAACCCGAGCACCGCGAACACGACGAGCGCGGTCGCGCCGACGGTGAGCACGGTGAGGTCGTGTTTCAGGAACGCGACGTAGGAGTGCTCCTGCGTCCCCGTCGACCCCCATAGCTGCACGAACTCGTGCCACGACCCGAGCGTCGCCTCGCGGAGCACGCCCGGCAGCATCGCGGGGTCGCCCAGCGCCTCGTAGAGGTCGGGCTTGGGCGCGTAGAACGCCACGACGACGACCGCGGCCTCCGCGAGCGCGGCGCCGAGGTGGAGCTTGTACCGCCACGCGGCCCGCGCGACGCGTCGAACGTACGAGCGCGCGACCGCCCACCGCGTCGTCTCGTCGCCGGCGCCCGCGAGCACGAGGCGGCCGTCGAGCACGAGCGCGAGCGCGCCCAGCCAGCAGACCGGGTAGAGGAGGGCGTTCTCCTTGGTGGTGAACGCGAGCGCGAACGGGAGCGCCGCGGCGTAGAGGTACCGCGCCTTCCCGGTGTCGACGGCGCGCACGAACAGCCCGAACGCGGCGAACATGAACCCCGCCAGCAGCAGGTCGTTGCGCATGAACCGCGAGTAGTACAACAAGACGGGGTTGGCGGCGAAGAAGAGGCTCGTGGCGACGACCGCGGGCTGGGAGAGGCGCTCGCGGAGCAGCCACGGCGTCACCACGAGCAACGCGCCGGCGACCGCGACCACGAGCCGCATCGTGAAGTCCGACGCGCCGAGCAGGTCGAAGACGACGCCGTTGACGTGCGGGAGGAACGGCCCGTGGATGATGGGGCGGTACTGCCACGCGCCGACGTCCATGTAGTGGAGAATCCAGTCGGCGACCCGGGATTCGTCCTGATGGGCGACCCGCCAGCCGAGGTCCCAGACGCGCGCGAGGAGGGCGAGGGCGGCGACGGCGGCGAGCACAGCGGCGACGCGGCGCCGCGGCTGCCGCCCGCTGGGCCGAGACATACCACGCGGTTGCGACGGGGTGGATAAACGCTTTCCGGATAGGGAGAGGCGTCGCGTAGCGACGGCTCTCCAGAAGTGAGCGGTGAGTACAGCGAGCCGCGAACAGCAGAGAGCGCCGCGTAGCGGCGAGCCTCGGAAACGCGAACGGGGAGCGAATCGGCCCGGCCTACCCGCCGCCGAGCCGCTCAGCGACCGCTTCGATGGGATGGGGCGGGACGCTCTCGGCGCCGTCGCGGTCGCCGAGCTGAGAGCGACAGGAGCCGCCGGGGGCGACGACGCGGTTGGCGTCGCTGGCGTCGACTCGCTCGAAGAGCCGGCCGGCGATGGCCTGCGAGAGGTCGTAGTGCTCGTCGTGGTAGCCGAAGCTCCCGGCCATCCCGCAGCACGTGGTGTCCAGCGGGTCGACGTCGTAGCCGACGCGCCGGAGGACACCGACGGCGTGGTGGTCCTTGTTCGTGGCCTTCTGGTTGCAGTGGCCGTGGTAGCTGAGCGCGCCGGCGGCGCCCGGCGAGCGGTCCGGGACGGGGAGGGCCTCGTCGAGGCGGAAGGTGTCGAGGTACTCGCAGACGCCGTACGCGCTGTCGGCGACGCGCTCAACGGGCGAGCGGGCGCCATCGGCGGCGGTGCCGTCACCGAGCAGGTCCAGATACTCGTCTTGGAACAGCACCGCGTCGGAGGGCTCGACGAAGACGACGTCCCAGCCGTCGGCGACGCGCGGCGCGAACTGGTCGACGTTGGCGCGCGCTCGCTCGCCGGCCTTCCCGAGCATCCCCGCGGAGAACGCCGCGCGCCCCGACGGCGCGGCGTCGTCGGGAATCTCGACGTGGACGCCGGCGGCCTCGAGCGCCCGGACGGCGGCCTTCTCGGCTGCCGGATACGAGTAGTTCGTATACGTGTCCGGGAACAGGAGCGCGCGCCGCTCCGCGTCGGCGGCGGGGACAGTAGAGCCGCCCCGGGACTCGAACCAGTCCCGGAGGGTCTCGCGGCGGAACGGCGGGAGCTCGCGCTCGGGCGCGATGCCGAACACCGACTGGAGGAGCCGGCGGGCGCCGGGGAGGTCGGTCGCCCAGTTCGAGAGCGGCGCGAGCGCGGAGCCGAGCTTCGAGGCGGCGTCGATGTCCGCGAACAGGCGCTCGCGCAGGGTCGCGCCCTCCTGTTGGTGGTGGTGGTGTTTCGCCTCGGCCTTGAGCTTCGCCATGTCGACGCCCGTGGGGCAGTCGCTCGCGCAGCCCTTGCAGCCGACGCAGAGGTCCAAGACCGCCGACTGGAAGCGCTCGGAGTGTAGTTCGTCCTCGGGGAGGTCGCCGCTGATGGCGGCGCGCAGCATGTTCGCGCGCCCCCGCGTGCTCTGGACTTCCTCCTTGGACGCGCGGTAGGTGGGGCACATCACGTCCGAGTCGGTCTGCCGGCAGGTGCCGCAGCCGTTGCAGCGCTCCACGAGCTCGCCGAACCCGCCGTCGTCGGAGAAGTCGAGGGCGGTCTGGGGCTCGACGGACTGGTAGTCGGGGCCGTACCGGAGGTGGTCGCGGTTGTCCGCGCCGATGCCGCGGTCGGTGTCGGGGCCGACGTCGGCGGCGCTGTCGCGGTAGACGACGTTCCCGGGGTGCAGCCACCACTCGGGGTCGAAGGCGGTCTTCAGTTCCTTGAACGCCTGCCAGAGGTCGTCACCGTACATCTTTGGCGTGAACTCCGTGCGCGCGCGGCCGTCGCCGTGCTCGCCGGAGAACGAGCCGTCGTGTTCGAGCACGAGGTCGGTGACCGCGTCAGTGATGGAGTGCAGCGCCGCGACGCCGTCCTCGTCTTTGAGGTTCAGAATCGGGCGGACGTGGAGGGTGCCGGAGCCGGCGTGCGCGAAGTACGCGGCGGACGTGTCGTGGTCGTCGAGAATCGCCTCGAACTGCTCGACGTACTCGGCGAGGTCCGCCGGCGGAACGGTGGCGTCCTCGATGAACGGGTACGGCTTCGGGTCGCCCGGAAGCGACATCAACAGCGGAATCGCGGCCTTCCGGAGCTTCCAGAGGTCGTCCTGCGCGGACTCCGTGTACGCCTCCACGACGTCGAAGGCGGGGCCGTCGTCGAGGAACCGCTCGTTGGTCGCGGCGACGGCGGCCGCGAAGTCCTCGTGGAGCTCGGAGTCGAACTCCAGCATCAGCGCCGCCGCCGCGTCGTCGGGAATCGGTTCGACGTACTCGGCGTAGCCGTCGGAGTCGGCGGCCAGCCGGAACACCTCGTCGTCCATCAGTTCGACCGCGCTGACGTCGTACTCTAGCGCCACGGGGACCATCCGCATCGCGTCCGCGAGCTCCTCGAAGCAGTACAGCGCCAGCGCCGTCTCCTCGGGCACCGTCACGAGCGAGAGTTCGGCTTCGACGACGACGCCGAGCGTGCCCTCCGCGCCGACGAACAGCTTCGCGGGGTTGAGCACGCGCTCGCCGTCGGGGTTCTCGTAGACGACGCGGTCGAGGTTGTAGCCGGTGACGCGGCGCTTCAGGTCCGGGTAGCGCGCCTCGATTTCGTCGGCGTTGTCTTCGACGAGCGCGCGGACGGTGCGGTAGAGCTCGGCTTCGCGGTCGTCCCCGGAGACGAGTTCCGCCCACTCCGGGGAGTCGAGGACGACCTCCCGCGCCTCGATTATGGAGCCGTCCGAGAGCACCGCCGTGACGGCCTCCGTGTAGGCGTCGGTGATGCCGTAGCGCACGGAGTGGGCGACCGTGGAGTTGTTCCCGATGCCGCCGCCGACGGTCGCGCGGTTCGACGACGCGGGGTCGGGCGCGAACTTCAGGCCGTGCTCGGCGAGGCGGTCGTCGAGGTCGTCCTGCACGACGCCGGGCTGGACGCGCGCCAGCTTCGCGTCCGGGTCCACCGACAGCACGTCGTCCATGTGGCGGGAGAGGTCGAGGACGACACAGCCCGGGCCGACGGTCTGGCCGGCCAGCGACGACCCCGTCCCGCGGGGGAGAATCGGGACGCCGTGGTCGGTCGCCACGTCGACCGCGGCGCGCACGTCCTCGGTGTCCGTGGGGAAGACGACGCCCGCGGGCTCTGCGCCGTAGATGCTGCCGTCCGTCGCGTACAGGACGCGGGCGTACTCGTCGAAGGCGACGCCGCCCGACACGCGCGAGCGGAGCGCGGCGGCCAGTTCGCGGTACTCCTCGGCGTCCGGTCGGTCGACGTCGAGCTCCCGTGCGGACCACGTCGAGTGCTCGGAAGTCACACCCCGTAATCCACACGGTCGATAATTAAAGTTAGTCGTCGCGTCAAAACCAGCGGCGTAAACCGCGAACACCGTGCGACGCGTTGTCGGAGGTTTATGGTGCGTCGGGCGCCAGTGAGCGTATGGCAAGCGACACCACTCCGGTCATCGCAGCGGCCTACCGAACCCCGCAGGGCAAGGAAGGCGGCGTGTACGCGGACACGCGCAGCGAGGACCTCTCGGTCCCGCTCATCGACCACATCCTCGACGAGCACGACCTGACAAGCGACGACATCGACGACCTCCAGTGGGGGGTCGCCCAGCAGCGCACCGAACAGGACAACAACGTCGCGCGCGTCATCGCGCTCCTCTCCGAACTCGGCGAGGACGTGCCCGCCGCGTCCGTCAACCGCTGGTGTGCGTCCTCGATGGAGGCAATCATGCGCGCCGCCGACTCCATCAGCGCCGGCCAGCGCGACGCCATCATCGCGGGCGGCGTCGAGAACATGTCCCGCGTGCCGATGGACGGCGACTCCTACGAGCACCTCCACCCCGGGCTCGCCGAGCGCTACAACGTCCCCGAGCTCCAGATGGGGATGACCGCCGAGGAGGTCGCCGAGCGCCACGACGTCACCCGCGAGCAGCAGGACGAGTACGCCCTCCAGAGCCAGCAGCGCGCCGCCGCCGCGGCCGACGAGGGGCGCTTCGACGACGAAATCGTCCCCATCGAGACCGACGACGGCCTCGTCGAGGAGGACGAGGGCATCCGCCGTGACACCTCGCTGGAGGCGCTGGCGAAGCTCCCCACCGTGTTCAAGGGCGACGGCACCGTCACGCCCGGGAACGCCAGCCAGATCTCCGACGGCGCGTCCGCGACGCTGGTCACCAGCGAGCAGTTCGCCGAGAACCACGGCCTCGACGTGCTCGCGTACGTCGGCGACCACAACGTCGCGGGCGTCGACCCCCGCGTCATGGGCATCGGCCCCGTCCCGGCGACGAAGGGACTGCTCGACCGCACCGGCGAGGACATCGAGGAGTTCGACCTCGTGGAGCTCAACGAGGCGTTCGCCTCCCAGACGCTGTACGCCCGCGACGAGCTCGGCATCGACAACGAGAAGTTCAACGTCAACGGCGGCGCCATCGCGCTCGGCCACCCACTGGGCGCCAGCGGCGCCCGGCTCCCCGTCACGCTGATTCACGAGATGGAGAAGCGGAACGCCGAGAAGGGGCTGGCGACGCTGTGCGTCGGCTTCGGTCAGGGCGCCGCGATTACGTTCGAGCGCAAGTAGCTGTCATCGGCCCAGCAGTCGGGTCGAGTATCGCGCCGCACGGAGACCACGAGATTGATACCGCCGCCTCGTTTCTCTCGACGTAATGCGTTCCGTCGGCATCGTCGTCCCCGCCTACGACCCGAACGTCGAGGTGCTCGTGACGTACCTCGGCGCCCTCCGGGAGACCCTCCAGCCCGAACGGCTGCACGTGGAGCTGGACGCGGGCTCGGCGGCGACCGTCGCCGCGATTCGTGACGCGGGCGCGACCGTCAACGACGCGGCCGAGCGCCGCGGGAAGGGCGCCGCCGTCACCGCGGGGTTCGAGGCGCTGGAGACGGACGTGCTCGCGTTCGCGGACGCGGACGGCGCGACGCCCGCCCCGTCGCTGGCCGACGTCGTCTCGCCCGTCCGGGACGGCGACGCCGACCTCGCGGTCGGGTCGCGCCGCCACCCCGATGCGACCGTCGCCAGCCACCAGACGCTCGCGCGGCGCTTCCTCGGGGACGCGTTCGCGTGGCTCGCGGGCCGGCTGCTCGACGTGGACCTCTACGACTACCAGTGCGGCGCGAAAGCCATCACCAGCGAGGGCTGGGCGCAGGTCCGGGACCACCTCTACGAGCCGGGGTTCGCGTGGGACGTGGAACTCGTGGCGATGGCCGCCGCGCTCGACCTCCGCGTGCGCGAGGTCCCCATCGAGTGGGAGGACCAGCCGGACTCGACGGTGTCGCCGGTGGAGACGTCGATAGCGCTGTTCCGCGCGCTGTTGGTGTCGCGCCACCGGTCGAAGCGCCTGCGGGACAGCCAGCTACACGAGGCCATCGCGGCGCGCCGCGACGACCAGCCCGCGCTCGTGGAGCGACACCGATGAGCCCCGCCGACCGCGCCCGCGAGGCGCTCCCGGACCGGCTCGCGGCGCTCGTCTCCACGGTGCGGTTCGGCCAGTTCGTCTCCGTCGGCGCAATCGGCGCCGTCTTCGACGTGACGACGCTGGTCGCGCTCACGGAGCTGTTCGGCGTGGCCGCCGCAGTCGCGAACGTCGCCAGCATCGAGACCGCGATTCTCGTGATGTTCGTGGTGAACGAGCGGTGGACGTTCGCGGAGCACGGCGCGAACGGCCTTCGCTCGGTCGGCCGGCGGCTCGTCCGCTCGCACGTCGTGCGCGCGGGCGGGTCGACGCTGCAGTACGTGCTGTTCGTCGCGGTGTTCTACAACGTCGCCGTCGACCTCTCGGTCGCGGGCGTGGACCTCTGGCTGGTCGTCGTGAAGGGCGGCGCCATCGGCGTGGCGATGGTCGTCAACTACGTCTTCGAGAGCCTGTTCACGTGGCGCGTCCACGCGGGCGAGTAATCAGTCGCGAGGGTGACACCAGTCCAGCGCCTCGCGGACTGCCTCCTTCCGGCCGAGGAACGTGAGGTGGTCGCCGCGCTGGAGCGTGAACTCGCCGGACGGCACTTGGTTCTCGTCGTCGCGGCCGACGAGCGCGATGATACAGCCGTTCGGGAGCTCGGTGTCCAGCTCCGCGATGGTCTTCCCGACGAGCTCCTCGGAGGTGACTTCGACCTCTTGGACGTCGCCCGAGCGCCCGATTTCGGTCATCCAGTTGGCGAGCGCGGGGCGCTCGATGATGTTGTCGATGCCCCACGCGGTCGCCAGCGACGAGGAGACCGTGCGGACGCCGAGGTCCTCGAAGGCGTCGACGTTGTCCGGGTTGTTCGCCCGAGCGATGATGGTCTCCACGCCGAACTTCGAGTCCGCGAGCTGAGAGACCAACAGATTGGCGTCGTCGTCGCCGGTGGCGGCGACGACGATGCGGGCGTTCTCCGCGCCGGCGGAGCGCAACTCGTCGGTGTCCGTGCCGTCCCCGTGGTGGACGGTGAACCCCTCGTTGCGCGTTCGTTCGACCATCTCTACGTCCTTCTCGACGAGGACGACGTTCTCACCGCGGTCTTCGAGGCGCTCGCCGAGCGCCCGACCGACGGTGCCGCCGCCGACGATAATGACACGCATTGGTATGACATCGAGTGCTTGCGCGATGTGTCTTGCGAACCCACCCTCGAAGACGACCGTCAGCAGGATGACGAGGAAGACGATGCCGACGAGGAGGCTGGCGGCGTCCTCCATCCCGCTGCTCTGGAGCTGTACGGCGAACAGCGTGGCGACCGACGCGGGGATGATGCCGCGCGGGCCGACCGCGCTCATGAACGTCCGCTCGGAGAGCGTGTAGCGGTCTCCCCGGGTGGAGAGGAAGACCCCGAGCGGCCGGATGACGAGCGCGACGAGCGCGACGACCGCGAGCCCGGCGACGCCGAGCCGGATGAGGTTGTCGAACGACAGCAGGGCGGCCAGCCCGATGAACACGAACGAGAGGACGACCAGCGTCACGTCGCCCTTGAACGCCTCTATCTCCTCCTCGTAGGGGAGGTCGGCGTTCCCCAGCACCATGCCGGCGGTAGCGACCGCGGCGATGCCCGCTTCGCCGCGGAGGAAGTCGGCGGCGCCGTACGCGACGAGCGCGCCGGCGAGCACGATGAGGCGGGCGTTCTGCGGGGCGTTCCCCCGCGAGAGGTCGACGTGGCGCAGCAGGTACCAAACGACGCCCGCGACGGCGAGCCCGAAGAGCACGCCGATGCCCAGCCGAACCGTGAACTCCTCGATAATCTGCATCCGCGTGAGGCCGGGGTTGTTCACGACCTCGAAGACGACGATGGCGAGGATGGCCGCGGTGACGTCGTTGACGACGCCCTCGGTTTCGAGCGCGGCGCCGACCCGGTTGCGGACGGGCACGATGTCCAGAATCGGCGTGACGACCGTCGGGCCGGTGGCGACCAGCAGGCTGCCGACGAGGAACGCCATGTCCCAGTTCGCGTCGAGGAGGTAGCGCACCGACAGCGCGGTCCCGACCAGCGAGATGGCCGCGCCAATCGTCGTGAGCCTGACCACCGCGCCCGGCGCCTCCCGGAGCTTCGGGAGCTTCAGGTGGAACGCGCCCTCGAAGACGATGATGGCGACCGACAGCCCGACGATGCTGGACAGCGTCTCCGCGCCACCGAACGTCTCCAGCGTGACGACCCCCAACACCTCGGGGCCGACGAGAATCCCCGCGATGACGAGGAACAGCACGCTCGGCACTTGGAGGCGGTCCGCGATGACTTGCGACGCCACTCCGAGGGCGATAATCGTGGCGACCAGTGGAATGAGTTCGGAGCTCACAGGAGCACCTCCAGTGCCTGCATCGTCTCGTGATTCAGCGCGACTGCCCTTAAAGCGCCCGGATGCCGGCAGTCACGCCCGGCACTCCGGTCACTCCGCGTAGATGTCCCCGATTTCGTCCGCGAACGCGTCGAGGATGTTGCGGCGCTTCTTCTTCATCGTGGGCGTGAGCAGGTCGTTCTCCTCGGTGAACTCCGTGGGGACGAGGCGGAAGCGCTTGATCTGCTCGTAGTCCTCGAAGTTCTCGTTGACGCCGTCGACCGCCTGCTGGATGCGGGCTTGGACGCGCTCGTCCCGGCACAGCGACGCCTTGTCCTCGGGGAGGTCGATGCCCTCGTCGGCGGCCCACTTGCGGAGGGCGTCGAACGACGGGACGATGACCGCGGAGACGAACTTCCGGTTGTCGCCGACGACCATCGCCTGCTCGACCAGCGGGCTCGCGGCGAACGCGTCCTCGATGGGGCCGGGCGCGACGTTCTTCCCCGTCGACAGCGTGAGAATCTGTTTCGCGCGTTCGAGGAACGTGACGTAGCCGTCGTCGCGAATCTCGACCACGTCGCCGGTGCGGAACCACTTCTTCCCGGACGACGAGTCTTCCGACGTCCCGCTCGCTCCGCTCTCGGGACCCCCGTCGAGTTCGGTGAACGCCTGCTCGGTGGCGTCGTCGAGCCCCCAGTAGCCGTCGAAGACCTGCGGGCCGCGCGCGAGCAGTTCGCCGACCTCGCCGTCGCTGGCGTCGCGCTGCTCGGGGCTGGCGACCGTCTCGTCGACGCGGAGCTCCGTGTCCACGACCGCCGGGCCGATGGTGCCGGTCTTCGGCGCTTCCGGGGGGTTCACGCAGAGCACGGGGCTGGTCTCCGTGAGCCCGTAGCCCTCCAGAATCGGGAGGCCCATGCCGTGGTAGAGCGCGCAGAGTTCGGGGGACAGCGAGCCGCCGCCGGAGATGAAGAAGTCGATGTTCCCGCCGAGCGCCTCCCGGACCTGCTCGAAGACGAGCCTGTCCGCAACGGCGTGTTTCGCGCGCAGCGCCAGCCCGGGGTCGTCGGCCTCGTAGTAGTCGCGGCCGACGCCGGTCGCCCACTCGAAGATGCGCTCTTTCGTGGGGGACTGGGCGGCCTCCTCGCGGACCACGGCGAAAATCTTCTCGTAGACGCGCGGGACGCTCGTGCCCACGGAGGGCTCGCACAGCGAGAAGTCCTCGCGGAGCGTGTCCGGGGACTCGGCGTAACAGACGTGCGCGCCCGACGCGAACAGCAGGAAGTGGCCGGCGAGCCGTTCGAGGACGTGCGCCAGCGGGAGGAACGACACCACGCGTGACTCGGCGGTGATGGCGGGGCGGTCGCTCTTGTCGGGGCGCGGCCCGAAGCGCTTGCGGCACTGATTGACGTTCGCCCGGAAGTTCGCGTGCGTGAGCGCGGCGCCCTTCGGCTTCCCGGTGGTGCCGGACGTGTAGATGAGGCTAGCGAGGTCGTCGGTGGCCGTGCCCTCGACCCACGACTCGTAGGTGTCGCGGTCGAAGGCCTCGCGGCCGCGCTCGTAGACCGCCGACAGCGGCATCGCGTCGTCGTCCGCGACGTGGTCCATCGTGACGACGAACTCGACGTCGAGGTCGTCCTCGACCTCGCGGACGCGTTCGAGTTCGGCCTCGCCCTCGACGACGACGCCGACCGCGTCGCTGTCGCCGAGGAGGTGGTTCACTTGCCGCGAACTGGAACTGGGGTAGACGGTGGTGACGGCGCCGCCGGCGGCGAGAATCCCGAAGTCGCACTGCGCCCACTCCATGCGGGTGTGCGCGAAGATGCCGACGCGGTCGCCGGCGTCGACGCCGAGGTCGCGGAACCCCGCCGCGAGGTAGCGGACGGCGTCGCGCATCTCGCCGTACGTGAGGTCGGCGAACTCGCCGTCGGGCGCCTCGTCGAACACCGCGGGCGTCAGCGTCCGGTCGTAGACGCCGCCCTTGTACCCCTGTGCGGGCCGTGCTTCGTGTCGCTCGGCCGCGTCCTCGAACATGCGGGCGAGGGTGGTCTGCCCGGTGACCTCGTCCTCGTAGTCGCGTTCCGCCTCGCGGAAGTCCATACCCCCTAGTTGGCCTCCCGGGTCTTAAGGTAGTTGAGAACCCCACGAACGTTCATTGAGGTTTCCGCGCGGGCCTTGTGGTCGCCCCAGACCTGCCAGACCTCGTTCGTGCTGGAAAGGTGGTCGATGGCGGCCTCCTCGCTGCCGCGCTCGACGACCTCGCGCTCGACGCTCTCCACCCACTCCCGGAGGACCTGCTCGTACTGGCGCAGCACCGCGTCCACGTCGTCGGGCCCCGGCCCGAAGTGCGCGTACAGCAGGACATCGGGGTCGAGGCGGCGAATCAGTTCGGCGTCGGTGACGCACTGTTCGAGGTCGAAGTTCGGCGGCGGGCTCGTCTCCCGCACGCGGTCCTGCGATGGAATCCAGATGCCCGCGGCGTCGGCGGTGAACACCGCGTCGGCGGCGTGGTCCTCGAAGACGACTTGGTGGGGGGCGTGGCCCGGCGCGTGGTGAGCAGTCAACTCCCGCGACTCAAGGTCGACCGTGTCGCCGTCTTCGAGTTCCACGATGCGCTCTTCGGGAACGGGCTCGGGCTCGACGTAGTACCGCCACTGGTCGCCCACGGCGTCTTTGGTGCCCGCGACGAGCCGCGACGGGTCAACGAGGTGGGGCGCGCCGATTTCGTGGACGTAGACGTCCGCGTTCGGGCACTCCTCCGCGATGAACCCCGCGCCGCCCGCGTGGTCGAGGTGGACGTGCGTGACCAGAATCGCTTCGAGGTCGTCGGGCGCGATGCCGTGCTCGTCGAGCGCGGCGAGCACGCGCTCGTAGTTCGTGCCGATGCCCGTGTCCACGATTGCCGGGCGCTCGGCGTCGACGACGTAGACGGAGCCGTACTCGCCGGTGTCGTACATGCCGGTGTCGACGTACGAGATGCCACTACACTGTTCGACGTCGAAAACGTCGCCGGGTGCCATACCGAAAGACGGGTGGCCCGCACGCAAAAGATTTCGCGTGCGCGGGCCGCGTCACGGCGTCCCCGCCACCGGGAGCACCGAGAACGCCAGATACGACAGCGCGGTCGCCGCGCTCGGCCCCAGAATCCAGAAGGAGACGAACCGCGCGACCGTCGACGCGTCGAACAGCGCCGCGGGGTCGGGGCCGCCGCCCGCCGCCCCGATTTCCGTAACGCCCTCGTCGGCGTCGGCGGCGACCGCGCTCACGGTGACGCCACCTTCTACGTCGCCGCGCGCGAGTTCGGCCGCCGTCGCCGTCCGCGACGCTCGCCCCCAGCCGAGGCCGACGATGGTCATCACCGTCGAGAGCGCGAGGCTGATGGGGACGCCGAGCCACGACGCGGCGGTCGTAATCGTCGCCGCGACCACCGTCACGACCATCGCCGCCAGCAGCGGGAGGTCCGTGAGTTCGCTCCCGACCGAGTCCATCGTGCGGCGCGCGATGGTGAACGCGCCGAGGCCGATGGCCGCCGCCGCGAGCACGACCGCCGGCCGGGCGTCGAGGAGGCCGCCGCCGACCAGCGGCGCGACCGCGTTCGCCACGTTGCTCGCGCCCGCCGAGAACGACATGTAGCACGCGACGACGACGACCAGCGCGGTGCTGACGAACTCCCGGGGCGTGGTGTTCGGGCCGAGCGCGGGCGTCGGCACGCCCGAGCGGTCGAGGACGACCAGCGGGCCGTCGGACTGCTCGATGGCGGCGGCGCGCTGGAGGCGGACGTAGAGGTAGCGGCCGACGACCGCGCCGCACCAGAAGCCGGCGACGGGCGCGACCAGCCACCAGACGACGATTTCCCCGAGCACCGCCCAGTCGAGCGTGCGGGTCGCCAGCCCGAGGCCGGCGATGGCGCCCACGGCGGTCATCGACGTGGAGATGGGGACGCCGTAGGCGTTGGCGACCACCATCCCGAGCCCGATGAACGCGAGCACGACGATGCTCGCCTCGACGGTGAACGCGGCGGGCGCGACGACGCCGCTGCCGAGCGTCGCCACGACGTTCCGGCCGACCGTCCAGCCGCCCAGCAGGACGAACACCGTCATCAGCGCCGCCGCGGTGGTCTTCCGCGTGACGCCCGCGCCCACCGACGGCCCCCACGCGACACCCGTCGATGACCCGCCGACGTTGAACCCGACGAACACAGCGGCGGCGACCGCGACCAACAGGAGCGCGTCCATGCGGCGAGGGGTACGCGGTCGAGGATGGTGTATATTCTGGATAGGGGCGATATTCGGGCGGCCGCGGGCTCGTGAGCGGTTGACGGGGATGCGATACGTTCTTGCCGCCGCCCGCGCAAACTCGGGCAAATGCTGAGCAGACAGTACGTCCGCGAGCACCCCGAGGAAGTGCGGGACGCCCTCGAGAAGAAGGGCGTGGACGCGGACCTCGACCGGATTCTGGAGGTCGACGAGGAGTGGCGCGAACTCAAGGCCCGAGGCGACGAACTCCGCCACGAGCGCAACGAGGTCTCCTCGAAGATTGGTGAACTCAAGCAGGAAGGGAAGGACGAAGCAGCGCAGGAGGCCATCGAGCGCTCGCAGGAACTCAAGGACGAACTCGAAGACGTCGAGGCGCGCGCGGACGAACTGGAGGCCGAGCTGGAGCGCAAACTGCTCACGCTCCCGATGGTCCCCCACGAGGAGGTGCCCGTGGGCGCCGACGAGTCCGAGAACGTCGAGCGCCGCCGCGAGGGCTTCGACGACCTCCGCGACCTCCCCGAGGAGGTCACGCCGCACTACGACCTCGGCGAACAGTTGGACATTCTTGACTTCGAGCGCGGCGCGAAGGTGTCGGGCGGCGGCTTCTACTTCGCGAAGGGCGCGGGCGCGCGCCTCGAACACGCGCTCGTGCAGTTCATGCTCGACGTCCACCGCGAGCAGGGCTACGAGGACGTGTTCCCGCCGATTCCCGTGAACTCGACGTCGATGGAGGGCACCGGGCAGTTCCCGAAGTTCGTGGAGGACGCCTACCGCGTCGGCGACGTGAACGAGGCCGACTACGACGAGGACGACCTCTGGCTGCTGCCGACCGCGGAGGTGCCGGTGACGAACATGTACCGCGACGAGATTCTGCTCAGCGACGACCTCCCGCTGAAGCATCAGGCGTACTCGCCGAACTTCCGCCGGGAGGCCGGCGAGCACGGCACCGAGACGCGGGGCATCGTGCGCGTCCACCAGTTCAACAAGGTGGAGATGGTGAACTTCGTCGAGCCCGAGGAGTCCTACGAGCGCTTCGAGGGGCTCGTCGACGAGGCCGAGGAGGTGCTGCGACGGCTCGACCTCCCGTACCGGATTCTGGAGATGTGCACGGGCGACCTCGGGTTCACGCAGGCGAAGAAGTACGACATCGAGGTGTGGGCGCCCGGCGACGACATGGACGACGGCCCCGCGGAGGGCGGGCGCTGGCTCGAAGTCTCGTCGGTGTCGAACTTCGAGGACTTCCAAGCGCGTCGGGCGGGCATCCAGTACCGGCCCGAGCGCCACGAGAGCGCCGAGCACCTCCACACGCTGAACGGCTCGGGGCTGGCGGTGCCGCGCGTGCTCGTCGCGATTCTGGAGTACTACCAGAACGACGACGGCACCGTCGACGTGCCGGAGGCCCTCCAGCCGTACATGAACGGCCAAGAAGTCGTCGAGGGCACCGAGAAGGTCGGGGAGTCCGCGCTCGGCGCGGGCGACCGCGAGAGTCGGAACGAGCGCAGCGAGTGAGACTCTCGGGAAAGCGAGCGGTGGAGCGTAGCGTAACCGCGAGTAGCGCGGTTCGCAGCGTGCGACCGCAGGGAGCCGTGAGCGTCGCGGTGGCGCGAATCGGCGAGTAGGCTTTTCCTCGCGCCCCGCAACCCGGCGCGTATGAGCGCGAGCACGCGGAGGTGGCGGTAGTGGTTGAACTCGGGTACACGCTCTCCAGCGAGGAGCACCCGCCCAACGACCTCGTGGAGTACGCCGCGCGCGCTGAGGACGCGGGCTTCGACTTCCTCTCGATTTCGGACCACTTCCACCCGTGGGTGAGCCGGCAGGGCGAGAGCGGCTTCGTCTGGTCGACGCTCGGCGGCGTCGCGCACGCCACCGACGACATCCCCGTGGGCGTCGGCGTCGTCTGTCCGATTATGCGCTACCACCCCGCGGTGGTCGCGCAGGCGTCGGCGTCGGTGGCGTCGATGCTCGACGGCCGGTTCTTCCTCGGCGTCGGGACGGGCGAACTGCTGAACGAGCACGTCGTCGGCGAGCACTGGCCCGAGCACGCGGTGCGGCTGGAGATGCTCGAAGAGGCGGTCGAAATCATCCGGCGGCTGTGGGCGGGCGGCCAGCGGAGCTACCGGGGCGAGCACTTCACCGTCGAGAACGCGCGGCTGTTCACGCGCCCCGAAGAGACGCCGCCAATCGTCGTTTCGGCGTACGGCCCGTCGGCCGCGGAGACCGCCGCGGAAATCGGGGACGGCTTCTGGTCGGTCGGCGTGCAGGACGCCGTCGACGCGTGGGCGGCGCACGGCGGCGAGGGGCCGCGGTACACGCAGTTGAGCGTCTGTTACGCCGAGACCGAGGAAGAAGCGGTCGAGACCGCCTACGAGTGGTGGCCCAACACCGCGCTCCCCGGCGAGCTTTCGTCGCAGCTGCCGACCACCGCGCACTTCGAGCAGGCCTGCGAGCTGGTCACCAGAGCCGACATCAGGGAGTCGAGTCTCGTCACCAGCCCCGACCCCGCGGCGCACGTCGCCGCCGTCGAGGAGGCCGTGGACGCGGGCTACGACCGCGTGTACGTCCACCAAGTCGGTCCCGACCAAGCCGGGTTCTTCGAGTTCTACGAGGAAGAAGTGCTGCCCGCCGTCGAGTCGATAGCGCCGGCGTAAGTCGTCAGGCCGACGATTTCGCCGTCGTTCGTGTCGAAGACATCCACGAACGCGAACAGCTCGCGGCCGTCGGATTCGGCCAGCAGGCGCCCGTGGACCGCGACGCCGTCGGCGCCGTCGTAGACGGCGTGGACCGCGTGGCGGGTGTCGGTTCGCGGGCGGTCGTCGCGCATGAACGCGACGAACGCCTCGCGGCCCGAGAGCGTCATGTCCGGGCGCACGTGCTCGAACGACGGCGCCAGCACCTCGTCGAGCGCGTCGTACTCCCCGGCGTCGATGGCGTCGTAGTACGCTCGTGCGAGGGCGGCGTCGTCCATGCCTCGACGGAGGGTGCGGACGCTCAAGAAACCGCGGGACGCGGCTACGGGCTCGGGTACGAGTAGTCCAACACCGTGTTCCCGTCGGCGTCGCGGACGCGGACCGTGTCGCCGTCGTCGTCCCAGACGGGCTCGTCGACGTCCCAGTAGAGGTCCGTCGCCGTCCACTCGCCGTCGCCGGTGTGGACGCGAACGCGGTCGCCGGCGTCCAGCGTGAAGCCGTCCGGGAAGTAGAACTCCCACCCCTCGGCGTCGCTGAGGACGTAGCCGGACATGTCGAGGGCGGCGTCGCCGTCGTTCGTGAGTTCGACGTACTCGTCGGCGAGCGCGCCGCTCTCGGGGTCGACGGTGCGGTCGCTGACGACGAGGTCCGGGTCGGTCGACTCGGTGTTGTCGAAGCCGCCCGGCTGGACGGTGTCCGACCCGCGGAACCACACGCCGTTGCCGACCTTCCCGACGACGAACCCGCGCGCGGAGTCGAGGCCGAACTGCGCCGCGCTGGTCTTGTATTCGAGGTGGAGCGCGCCGTCCACGCGGGAGTACGACTGGGGCTGGGCGCCGTTCCCGCCCGCGAGGTACGACCGGCTTCCGAAGTTCACCGAGTAGTTCCCCGGGTCCACGTCCTCGGGGTCGACCCAGTCTCCGTCAGCGTTCTCGGGGGGCGACTTGAGTGCGACCGTGATGCGCTCCTGCGTGTAGGGGTCGAACTCGTTGGGGTCTTCGCCGGGCATAATTTCGACGTTCGCGCGCTTGACCTGCCGGCCGCGGGCGGGCTGGAGCGACGCCGGCCGCTCCATCGAGAGAGTGATGCGTCGCGGGTCCGCGGCGTCACCGGAGAGGAACTGCCACGCGTCCACGCCGCTGAGCGTCTTCGGCGTGAGCTTGATGGTGTAGTCGTCGCGGTCGAAGCCCCCCCAGAACGCGCCGCCGTCGGTCTTCCCCTCGCCCCACTGCCACTCCACGACGCTGTTGCCGCCCTCCCACAGTTCGAAGTCGTCGTCGACGTTCACGGGGTCGTCGCGGACCGCCCACTCGCCGCTGTCCCGGGAGAGCCCGGAGAGGGAGAACCGCGCCGTGCCGCCGTGGGGCGTGTCCGGGCTGCCGTGGAGGAACGCCAGCGACGACCCGACGGGGCCGTCGTAGACGAACGTGCGCGCTCGCTCGTCGGCCGCGATGAGGTCGGTCGCGGGGTGGGCGGACGTGTCCTCGGTCCGGTAGTCGTAGAACTCCTCGATGGTGTCGCCGCCGTGGGACAGCGGCGTCACCGACCACCGGAGCTTCCCCTGTCGGAGGAGGAGCCTGCGTTCGTCGTCGCCGTCGGGCTGGAGGGACTGGTAGACGCTCGCGCCGCCGAGCGCGAGCGCGCCGAGGCCGACTGCGCCCGCGGTGAAGCCCCGCCGCGAGAGCCGCCGTCCGTCGCTGTCGTCGGTCATGGTTGTCGAAGTGATTGGTGGCTGGCACGGAAAAGGACAGTGGCCAAAAGCACGGAAATCGGCCGAGAGAGGGGTTCTCACCCGTCACGGGGGTGTCTCGGGGGAACGCGGCGCTTTTGCCCGCGGGCGCCGTAGTCGGCGCGTGGACCTGCACGTCCGGTACGAGGGCGACGACGACCCGAAGAAGTGCACGGCGCGCAAGCTCGCGCGCTTCGACGAAGCCGCCCTCCACGAGTCGGCGCGCGCGACGCCGTACGGGGTCGTACTGAACCCCCACGCCGACACCGCGCTGTCGCCCGCGGACGCCGACCACGGGCGGCTGGTCGCGCTGGACTGCTCGTGGGAGACCGCCGGCGAGGCGATGTTCGAAATCGACGGCGAGCACCGCGCGCTCCCGTTCCTCGTCGCCGCCAACCCCGTGAACTACGGCCAGCCGTTCCAGCTCAACACCGTGGAGGCGTTCGCCGCCGGCCTCTGCATTCTGGGGGAGCGCGAGCACGCCGAGGAGATTCTCTCGAAGTTCACGTGGGGGCACACGTTCCTCGAACTCAACGAGGAGCCGCTCCGGCGGTACAGCGAGTGCGCCGACTCCGCGGCGGTCGTCGCGGTGCAGGACGACTACCTCGCGGACGAGAATTGATTTTGCGGCGAGTGGTCGCGGAACGCGACCGCGAGGGCTCGGTTCCGAACCGCTTAAACGCACCCCGAGCGAACGGGAGCGCATGAGCGAGTCCATCGAGGCCCGACTGCTCGAGAAGCAGATCTGCATGCGGTGTAACGCCCGGAACCCCAAGCGCGCCTCCGAGTGCCGCAAGTGCGGGTACAAGAACCTCCGCCCGAAGGCCAAGGAGTCCCGCTCGACGTAATCAGTTCTTCTCGCCGTCCCACTCGCTTTCGAGCACCGAGTAGTACCGCACGTCCCGGTACTGGCCGTCGACGTACACCTCGTCGCGGTGCGTCCCTTCGAGTTCGAAGCCGAGCTTCTCCCAGATGCTCGCGGAGGCGTCGTTGCCCTCGAAGACGCGCGCGACGACGCGGTGGCGGCGGTGCTGGGCGAACGCGTACTCGGTGACGAGGCGGCCCGCCTCGGTGCCGTAGCCGTTCCCCCAGAACTGTTCCCCGAGGAAGATGCCGACCTCGGCGCTGCCGTTCACGTCGTCGACGCCGTGGACGCCGACGCTCCCGACCGGCTGGTCGTCCACCGCGACGACGAAGTTCACGTCGCCGTTGTCGTCGTTGGCGCGCTCCTCGTACCACTCCTGTTCCTGTTGCTCGGTGAGCGGCGTGCGCGCGGACAGCGACGGCCACACCGCGGGGTCGTTGAGCGTCTCGCGCAGGAATTCTAAGTCCGCCTCGGCGACCGCACAGAGGTCGACGGCGTCGCCTTCGAGGAACGGTCTCCCGGGCATACCAGCGGGGACGCGCGCCGTCAGAAAAAACGTTCCCGGGCCGTGGCAATTACTTACAAGGAGCTACTCGTCGGGATACTTGGGCTCGCGGCGCTCGGCGCGTTCGAGCGCGCGCTCGACGACCGCCCGCACGTCGCCGTGGAAGACGCTGCCGTGGCCGGCGTACATCCCTTCGACGCCCGCCGGCATTCGTTCGAGAAGCTCTCGAATGCTCCCGACGAGTCGCTCGCGGGACTGGCCGGCCATGTCCGTGCGGCCGAAGCTCCCGTCGTCGAACGCGCCGTCGTCGTGGACGACGACGTCCCCGGAGAACAGCGCGTCGTCGGAGACCAGCGAGACGTGGTCGGGGGCGTGGCCGGGCGTGAACACGGCCTCGAAGTCGTCGTCGCCGACCTGCACGCGGTCGCCGTCGCCGAGCGCGTGCGTGCGCAGCGGGTGGTCGTCGAAGGCGTACACGTCGGGGTCGAAGGCGTCCACGACGGCGTCCAGTTGCTCGACGTGGTCGCCATGCTGGTGGGTGACGAGGACGCGTTCGAGGTCGTCGACGTGGCGCCGAATCTCCTCGATGACGCCGCCGTACGCGCCGGCGTCCACGAGCGTCGGTTCGTCGCCGTCGACGAGGTAGGCGTTGCACGTGAACGTCTCGGCGTCGCGCGTGACGTGGACTACGTCCATACTGTCGGTGACGACCGGAGCGTGGTAAAACGGCGGGGTTTTTTCACGCTCGACGGCCAACTCGCCGGGGAATTTTTGGGGGAGGGTGCCGTACGTACACACATGGGTTTCGGGAGTTACGACGAATCCGAGCAGGAGAACCAGTCTCTCGACTCAGACGACATCGACGCCGACGACGGCATCGACACCGCCGAGTACGAGCACAGCGGCGACGTGAACTACGAAATCGACGCCTCGAACGACGAACTGCTGGACCGACTCAAGGACATCAAAGGCGAGTAGCGTGACCCGGGCGACGACGCGGGTGAACCACGACTGGGGGGCGCCGGCCGCGTGAAGTCCGGAACGCGCGCGCTCGGGGTGGCGGAGTCCTACCGGGGCGAGGTGTCCACGGTCGCCGGCGCCGTCGTGCGGGCGTCCCGCGTCGCGGACGGCTTCTCCTTTAGTTCGTGTACAGTCAGCGGCCTCGACAGCACCGCCGCCGTCATCGACTGCTACCGGCAGTTGGACCGCGAAGACATCCAGTACGTCCTCGTGGCGGGTATCGCGCCCGCGTGGTTCAACGTCGTCGACCTCCGCGCCGTCCACGACGCCGTCGAGCGGCCCGTCCTCTCGGTTTCCTTCGAGGCCAGCGAGGGGTTGGAAGCCGCCATCCGCCGGGAGTTCGACGGCGAGGAGCGCGACCGACGGCTCGCCGTCTACGAGCGCCAGCCCGCCCGCGAGCCCGTGACCGTCAACGACCAGCGGGTGTTCGTGCGGTCGGTCGGCTGCGAGAAACCCCGAGAGGTCGTGCGCGCGTTCACGCCCGAGGGCGGCCGTCCGGAGCCGCTGCGGGTCGCGCGGCTGGCGGCCCGCGCGGCCGAGCACAGCGAGGCCGCAGAATGAGCGAGGCGCGCGGACCGCCGACCGGAGCGGCGGCGTCGTGGACGCCGCGCGTCTGTAACGCTTAACCCCGCGGCCGTGGTCGGCACACGCATGAGCGACGCCGACGGCATGGAGGGGTTGGAAGTCACCGAGTGCACGCGCTGCGCGGCCCTCGTGGAGTCTCGGAGCCGAATCGTCGACGGCGATGGCCCCGCGGACGCCGACGTGCTGTTCGTCGGGGAGGCGCCCGGCGAATACGAGGACGAGGAAGGCGTGCCGTTCGTCGGGCGCAGCGGCGACGTGCTCGACGACGAACTCCGGGACGCCGGGCTACCGCGCGCGGACATCCGCATCACGAACTGCGTGCGGTGCCGGCCGCCCGAGAACCGCGACCCCTCCGGCGAGGAGCTGGCGAACTGCCGGCCGTACCTCGAACGCGAAATCGAACTCGTCGACCCCGAGGTCGTCGTCACGCTCGGGAAGGTGCCCGGCGAGCACCTGCTCGGGCGGGACGTCGCGGTCACCAGCGAAGCCGGCAGCGTCGAGCGCGTCGAACTCGGCGGTCAGCGGCGGGAAGTGCTGATTTGCCTCCACCCGGCGGCGACGCTGTACGACGCGAGCCAGCGGGAGGCGTTCACGGAGACGATAGAACGAGCGGCGACGATGGCCGGCGAGAGCAGCGGGCAGTCCCAGTTAGGGGAGTTCTAGGGGCTGCGGTCGCCGACGCCGAGCCACTTGCCCGGGTTGAAGAGGTCGCGGACCGCCTCGACGAATCCCTTGCCCTCGTGCTCGCCGGGGCGGAGCCGCGCGCGGATGCGCGAGGAGACGAGTTCGATGCCCAGCACGACGACGAACACCATGATGAGGCCGGCGGCGGTCTGGCGGAACTGGAAGAGGTCCTGACTGTTGCGAATCAGCAGGCCGAGCCCGCCGGCGCCGACGACGCCCAGCGAGATGGCGATGCGGGTGTTGATTTCGAGGATGTACAGCGTCCACGCGATGAACGACCGCGACACCTGACTCAGCATCCCGAAGCTGACCGTCTGCGTGCTCGACGCGCCGGTCGAGCGGATGGCCTCGATGGGGCCCTCCTCGATTTCTTCGAGGTCGTCGGTGAACAGGCGGCCGAGGTTCCCGATGCCGTCCGTGGCGATGGCCAACACGGCGGTGACCTGTCCGGGCGGCCCGATGGGGATGTAGAGGAAGATCCAGACGATGGCGGGAATCGCGCGGACCGCGCTCAGCGTCCCGCGGAAGATGAAGTTGAACGGGAACGGCGTGACGCGCTCGCTGCCGAGCACGCCGAGCACGAGCGCCAGCGGGAACGCGAGCACGGTACCCATGAACCCGAGCAGGAGCGTCACCAGACTCGCCCGGACCAGCGACTGGCGCTCCGACTGGAGGCTGTCGATGATGTGGACGCCGCCGTCGCGGAAGCTCGCGGGGATGGCGCGCAGCCCCGTGATGCCCTGTTCGCTCGTGTAGACGGTGAACCGCTGGAAGTCCGGCGGGAAGAAGCCGGTCGCGATGAAGTCGAACATCGCCGGGTACCGGTCGGCGACGACGTTGGGCTGGAAGCCGATGAAGCCCAGCCCCCAGTACGTGATGCCGAGGACGGCGACGACGAGCGCGACCCACAGCACGTACTTGATGCGGCGCAGGCGGTCCAGCGCCCGCAGTTTCTCGCGGACGGGGCCGGCGGCGCTCACGCGCTCTCACCACCGTCGGCGGAGGCGTCGGCGGTCACGGTGTCGGTGCCGGTCGGGTCGGTTTCGAGGTCCCCGTCGGCGTCCTCGCCGTAGTAGATGTCGTCCATCCGCTCCATCGTGAGGTCGTCGGCGTCGCCGTCGAAGATGACTTCGCCGTCGCGGATGCCGAGGAACCGGTCACCGAACTCGCGGGCGATGTTCACTTGGTGGAGGCTCGTCACCGTCGTGAGGTCCTCCTCGCCGGCGGCCTTCTTCAGGTACCGCATCACGTCGCGGGCCGCCTTCGGGTCGAGGCTGGCGACGGGTTCGTCCGCGAGCAGAATCTCGGGCTCCTGCACGAGCGCGCGAGCGATGCCGACGCGCTGTTTCTGCCCGCCGCTCATCGACTCCGCGCGCTGGCCGGCCTCGTCGAGGAGGCCGACGGTCTGGAGGGCTTCCAGCGCGTTGATTTTGTCGTACTCGGCGTGCATCCCGAGGGCGCTCCGCAGGAGGCCGTTCCGGGAGAGCGCGCCCGTGAGCGCGTTCCCGAACGCGGTCTTGCTCTCGAGGAGGTAGTGCTCTTGGAACACCATGCCGACCCCGCTGCGGTTGTGGCCGATTTCCTCGCCGCCGACGCGAACCGACCCCTCCGTTGGCTGGGTGAGTCCGTTCAGCACGCGCAGCATCGTGGACTTGCCGGCCCCCGACGGTCCGAGGAGGATGACGAACTCCCCCTCCGGGATGGTGAAGGACACGTCGTCGAGCGCGACGGTGTCCTCGTCGTATATCTTGGTGACGTTTTCGAACTCGATTTTTGGCATCGTGGGGTTCCTGTGTGGGAGAATGGAGGGCCGTGGGAAAAACGGCCCGGACTAGCGCGAGCGTGTCGAGGCGCGACTACTCGAAGATTTCCGTGCCGACGCCGAGCTCGTTGGCGACGTCGATGACGGACTGGTAGTCCTCGCGGCTCGCCTCGCGGACGTCGCTGAACCAGAGGTCGTCGTCGGTACCAGATTCGCCGTCCGCGCCCTGGTAGATGCTGTCCGGCCCTTCGAGGAACGCGTCCTGAATGGCCGTCTTGGCTTCCTCGCTGAGCTCCGGCGAGACGACGATGGGCGCGCGCGGCAGCCCCTCGTCCTCGTGGAGCGTGGTCGCGACCTCGTCGAACTCGTCGGGGGACGGGCCGGTCTTGGTGTCCCGGACGAACCCGCCCATCGCGGCGGCGTCGACCTGTCCCTGTTCGAGGAGCGTGTACGAGCCGACGTGGCCGCCCGCGAAGCGCGCGTCGAACTCGGCCTGCGAGCCGTTACCGTCCGGGAGGTTCCCGACGTCGAGGCCGCCCTCGGAGGACATCGCGTACAGCGGGTACAGCGCGCCGCTGGTCGAGAGGGAGTCCGAGAACGCGACCCGCTTCCCGGAGAGGTCCGACAGCTCCGTGATGTCGCTGTCGTTGGGCACCGCGATGATGCTCTTGTACGTCCAGCCGCCGTAGCCGTAGCGCTGGAGGATGATTTCGGCGTTGTCCGACATCACGCCGAGCGCGCCGGCGAACGGGCCGGTCTCGGCGAGGTCGAGCGTGCCCTGTCCGAGCGCTTGGATGACAGCGCTGTAGTTGCTACCGATGGTGCTCTGGACGTCGAGGCTGCTGGAGGTGTTGTAGTTCTCGCGGACGTAACTCCCGATGTGGTCCTCGAGGGGCGCGTACTGCACTTGGAGGTCCTCTTGGGGGACCGACGGGGAGATACCGAAGTTGATGCTGCCGTCGCCGCCGAAGGTCATCTGTTCGGCGGCCTCCGTCGTCGAGTCGCCGCCGGAGGAGTCGGTGGTGTCCGGCGCTTCGGTCGTCGAGTCGCCGTCGCCGCCACCGCCGCCGGTGCAGCCGGCGAGCCCGGTGAGTCCAGCGATACCTGTCGCGCCTGCGATTTTGAGGAATTTGCGTCGTCCCGCCATGGGGAATTCGTTTGTCAATACGAGAGATGGCTGAAAAGGTTTGTCCTTCAACTATATCCAGCAGTACCCATCACTATGTACCAAACGGCGGAGGGAAACCCACTTGCGACTGGGGGGCGAAGCCACGAACATGAGCATCTCGTCGACCGACCAGACGACCGCCTCGGTCGTCGTCGTTGACTACGGGCTGGGGAACCTCCGGAGCGTCACGCGCGGGCTCGAACGCGCGAACGCGCACGTGACGGTCTCCGACGACCCGGGCGCACTCGACGACGCCGACGGCATCGTGCTCCCGGGGGTCGGCGCGTTCGGCGACGGCATGGAGAACGCCGGGCCGTTCCGGGACGCGCTCACCGATGCCGCCGACGCCGGCCGCCCGCTGTTCGGCATCTGTCTGGGGATGCAGATGCTGCTCACGGAGAGCGAGGAGGCCGAACGCGAGGGGCAGGGTGACGTGAAGGGGCTGGACCTGATTCCGGGCCGGAACCGCCGGTTCACCGGCGACGTGAAGGTCCCGCACATGGGCTGGAACGAGCTCGACGTGACCCGCGAGCACCCGCTCGTCGACGGAATTGATGGTGAGTACGCGTACTTCGTGCACTCCTACTACGCGGCGCCCGACAGCGACGACCACGTCGTCGCGGAGACGGAGTACGGCGAGCGCTTCCCCTCCATCGTCGCCAACGACGAGGGCAACGTCTTCGGCACGCAGTTCCACCCCGAGAAGTCCGGAGAAACCGGGCTCCGCATCCTCCGGAACTTCGTGGACATCTGCGCCGAGCAGTAGGCAACGGTTCCCACGCCCGAGCAACGTTTTTCTCCCGTTTGCCCGACGAGACTGTATGGCCAGTGTGGAGTACGGCGCGACCGCCGAACGACTCCAGTCGCTGTACCGCGAGTACGACTGGTGGGCCGAACGCGACACCGAGAGCGTCCGCCGCGCACTCGAACACACCGACGAGACCGTGCTCGTACGCGAGGACGGCGACCCGGTGGCGGCCGCCCGCGTGCTCACAGACTACGTCTACTACGCGATGGTGTACGATGTCATCGTCGCCGAGGACCGACGCGGCGAGGGCTTCGGCGAGGAACTGATGGCCGCAGTCCGCGACCACCCGCGGTTGCAGGACGTTTCGCCCTCGCTGCTCGCCCGCGAGGGCCTCGTCCCGTTCTACGAGGACTGCGGCTTCGAGGTGATGGACGAGGCAATCGACCACCCCGAGGGCGACCCCGAGCCGCTGTCGTGGATGCTGCACCCCCGGGACGACGAATAGAACAACAGACTGCACAACCGACAACGAGCATCCGCGACCCGAGTGGTCTGAAGGACCCGGAGGGGTCGCGGTTCACGCCGCGAACGAGCGAAGCGAGTGAGCGGCGGCCGACGAGCGACCAACGGGAGCGAGGAGTGCTTTTGGCCGAGCTTTTACCGAGCGAGGGAGCGAAGCGACCGAGCGCAGCGCAAAAGCGCCTACAGGAAGTCCCGGACTTCGCTGTAGTACATGTCGTGGTGGTCGACTTCGCCGACGCGTTCGGCGATATCGACGGCGATGGCGTGCCAGCAGGATTCGTCGGGGTCGAGGTTGTACTGGCTGTCCTGACAGTTGCAGTTGCCCTCTTCGACGATGTACTCGTCTTCGTGGCCGACGACGACGGTGAAGTCGTTGTACTGTTTGACGCGGCCTTCGCTGGCGGCTTCGACGGCGCGTTGGCCGCGGTCGCCGTGGTCGGCGAGGAGGCGTTCTACGATGGGGGCGGTGAGTTCGCCGGCGTCGGCGAGCGCGGCCCGCCAGTCGTCGACCTCGGGCACGACCCGCTGTTGGGCGGGGCGCGGTTTAGCAGGTTCGGTCGGCCGACCGTGGCACGTGACACCACACCAATCCAATTCCTTAATTATTGTTAATGCTATTTGACCCATATTACATTATTATTCATTAACTTTATGCGGGTGGTCGCCCCGCTACCAACCGCGATGTCCGCAGTACGCCACCGCACGACCGCTCGCACCGACTACCGACCACCGCGACCCACCGAAACCCCACCATGCCCACCTACACGGACATAGACAACACCGGCGCGCCCGTCGTCCCGGACCTCCGGGGCGACGCTGACGAGGAAGAATCGCTGTCAGAGACCGTCTGGAGCCACCGACACACGGAGCCAACTGATGAGTGACGACTACCCCGACTACACGCACCGAGACATCGACAACGCCGCCGGCCGCGAGTTCCGCGAGCTGCTCGCCGACGACGACCCCTACGTGTTCGCGCCCGGCCTCTACCACGCCCTCGACGCGCGGCTCGCCGAGCGCGCCGGTCACGACGCCGTCTACATGAGCGGCTACTCGACGGTGCTGGGGCAGTTCGGCTTCCCGGACCTCGAGATGGTGTCGATGACCGAGATGGTCGAGAACGCCAAACGCATCGTCGACGCCACCAGCCTCCCCGTCGTCGCGGACGCCGACACCGGCTACGGCGGCGTGCACAACGTCCGCCGCGCCGTCCGCGAGTACGAGAAGGCCGGCGTCGCCGCGGTCCACATCGAGGACCAGACGACCCCGAAGCGCTGCGGCCACATCGCCGGAAAGGAAATCGTCTCCCGGGAGAAGGCCCGCGCCCGCTTCGAGGCCGCCGTCGACGCCAAGCAGAGCGAGGACACCGTGATTATCGCGCGCACCGACGCGTACGGCTCCGCGAACGGTGACTGGGAGGAGCACCTCGAACGCGGCCGCATCTACGCCGACGCCGGCGTCGACCTCGTCTGGCCGGAGATGCCCGACCCGAGCCGGGAGGACGCCGTCGAGTACGCCGAGACCATCCACGAGACCCACCCGGACCTCGACTTGGCGTTCAACTACTCGTCGTCGTTCGCGTGGAGCGAGGAAGACGACCCGCTGACCTTCGAGGAGCTCGGCGATCTCGGCTACGAGTACATCTTCATCACGCTCTACGGCCTCCACTCCGGCGCCCACGCCGTCTACGAGGACATGGAGAACATCGCGAACAACGCCGAGCAGGCCCAGTTCGACCTCGAAGACCGCTACCTCGGCCACGAGACTGAATCCCACCACGACCTCTCGCTGGTCAGCCGCTACCAGGACATCGAGACCCAGTTCGACCCCGAGGCGCGGCGCCGCATCGAGAACTCGGAGGGGTACAGCGAGGACGAGAGCGACCCCATCACGGCCGACGAGGCGACGCCGGAAGCCGGTCAAGACGACTGACTCGCCTACATGATTAATATGCGAAGGAATACATGACGGACACATGAGTACCGAGCGACACTACGACCGCGAGTTCGTGCGCACGTTCTTCACGACGCCGACCGCGGTCGAAGGCGAAGACGACTCCGCGAAGATGCTGCGCAGCGCCGCCGGTCTCAGCGGGATGGAGGCGCCCGACGTCTGGGTGCCGGACAACGAGGACGCCACCGCGCCCTCGATGCGCGCGGAGGGCGCGCGCAACATCGTCGACGTGGTGAGCGAGCACGGCGCGGACTTCCCCGGGGAGATTCACCCGCGCGTGGTCTGGCACCGCGAGCGCCCGTCCACGCGGCGCCGCGGCTTCGAGCAGATGCGCACCATCGCCGACCCCGACGGCGGCGCCGTCGAGCACATCGACGGCTTCGTCATTCCCGAGGTCGGGGACATCGACGACTGGAAGAAGGCCGACGAGGCCATCACCGTCGTCGAAGCCGAGCACGGCCTCGACGAGGGCAGCCTCTCGATGTCGGTCATTGTCGAGAGCGGCGAAGCCGAACTCGCGATGGGCGACCTCCGCGAGGAGATGGGGAAGCCGTCGAACAACCTCGAACGCATGTTCCTGCTCGTGGACGGCGAGGTCGACTACACGAAGGACATGCGCGCGATGACGCCCACGGGGGAGCTCCCGCCGTGGCCGGAACTGCGCCACAACACCTCCCGGGGCGCCAGCGCCGCCGGCCTCGTCGCCGTGGACGGCCCCTACGACGACATCCGCGACGTGGACGGCTACCGCGAGCGGATGCGCGAGAACCGCGCGAAGGGGATGACCGGCATCTGGTCGCTCACCCCCGAGCAGGTCGAGGTCGCCAACACCGCCCCGCTCCCGCCCGAGACCGGTAGTTGGCTGCTGGACGTCGGCGGCCGCGAGGTCGAACTCGACGCCGACGGCGACAGGCAGGTCTACGACGGCGACGACCTCGACTTGGAAGAGGACGGCGACGGCTACGTGCTCGGCGCGGGCGGCGACGAGCGCGAACTCTCGGAGGACGAACTCCGCGAAGAGTTGCTCGACCGCACCGCCTACGTCCCGAGCATGAGCGACATCGTCGACTCCATGGAGGAGTTCGAGGCCGCCAAGGAAGCGGGCAAGGGCGCCATCGCGATGACCCAGTCCGCCACCCTCGCGGTCGACGGCGTCGAAGTCGAACTCAGCAAGGACCGCATGTGGGACGAGGCGACCTATCAGGCCGCCCAGACCCCCATCACGCTGTTCCAAGACGTCTACGAGCACCGCCCCGACCAGCACGACGACCTCGAAGCGAAGTACGGCACCGGCGTCGTCGAGCGCGCGACGAACGTCGGGAACTGACGCGCGGCCGCACGCGGACGTGCTCATCCCGCCCGCGGCCCGCATTCCGTCGCATCCGGAGTTCTCGTAGCTCGGGAGGGCTCTCGCCTCCCGCTCCGCACGACCGACAGCGCTCGCTCTGACCGAGGAGGCTTCGCCTCCTCGCGGCTCACGGGTCGTTCCTCCCCGTTCGCTCGTTTCGGGAGACTGCGTCTCCCGCAGCTCGCGCCTCGCTACGCTCAGCGCTCGCATTGTCCCGGGAGACTTCGTCTCCCGTAACCGTCGGCCTTTTTTCGGCGTCGCTCGGAGTAGCGGTATGCTCGTCGAGGAAGGCGGCGTGACCGTCGAAGTGCCCGGGGAGGCCGGCGGCGGCGAGGGCGCCGGCGACGGCGTGTTCTTCAACCCGACGCAGGAACTCAACCGGGACCTGACGGTCGCGGCGCTGTCGGCGTACCGCGAGCGCGAGCCGCGCGCGGAGACGTACCTCGACGCGATGGCGGCCAGCGGCATTCGGGGCGTTCGCGCCGCCGACAACGGCTGGGCGGCGACGCTCGCTGACCTCGACCCGGACTCCGTCGAACTCGCCCGGGAGAACCTCGCGCGCAACGACCTCGACGGCGAGGTCGTCCAGCGGAACGTCAACAGCCTCCTCCACGAGGACGGCCAGTTCTTCGACATCGTGGACCTCGACCCGTTCGGGTCGCCGATTCCGTTCGCGGACGCGGCGTTCGCCAACGCCCGCAACCTCGTCTGCGTCACCGCCACCGACACCGCGCCGCTGTGCGGCGCGCACTTCGAGTCGGGCGTCCGGAAGTATTCCGCCGTCCCCCGGAACACCGAGTACCACGCCGAGATGGGGCTGCGAGTGCTGTTGTCGGCGCTCGCGCGGACGGCCGCGCGCTACGACGTGGGCGTCACGCCCATCTTCAGCCACGTCAGCGACCACTACGTCCGCACGTATCTGGAGCTCTCGCACACCGCGACCGACGCCAACGATGCCGTCGACGAACTCGGCTACGTCTACCACTGTCAGGAGTGCCTCCACCGCGAGCACGAGGACGGCCTCATCGCGGACGCGCCGGAGACGTGCGCGCACTGCGGGGGCACGCAAGTGCTTCCCGCGGGCCCGCTGTGGCTCGGGCCCGCCCACGAGGAGGCGTTCGTCGCGGCGGTCCGGGAGCACGTCACCGACTACATGGGCACCGCCAAGCGCGCGCGGAAGCTCCTCGACACCGTCGCGGGCGAACTCCACGAGCCCACGCACTTCGACCAGCACCGCCTCTACAAGCAGTGGTCCGAGCCCGCCGTGGGCATGGACGAGTTCCTCGACGAACTCCGGGAGGCCGGGCTGGCGGCCTCCCGCACGCAGTACGGCGGCACGACGTTCAAGACCGACGGCACGCTCGCGGACGTGGAAGCCGCGGTCCGCGAGTAGGCCGCCCGCAGTAGCCCGATTTATGACCCACCGCGTCGAACGCCGTGACGTGACACGAATCGGGTCCGTCGTCGGGGTCGCGCGACGCGTCGCCGGAACCGCCAGAGACGAGCAAGTGACGTTCCTCTCGGCGGCCGTCGCCTACTACGCGTTCGTCTCGCTGATTCCGCTGTTGGTGCTGGCGGTCGCCGTCGGCACCGCCCTCGGAGGAGTGGAACTCGTCGACACCGTCGTCGGCGCGCTCGACCCGTTCCTCACGGGGTCCGGCGAGACGGCGCTCCGGGACGCGCTGAGTAGCGGCCGCGGCCGCACGAGCGCCACCGCGGTCAGCCTCCTGCTGTTGACGTGGTCCGCGCTCAAGCTGTTCCGCGGGCTCGACGTGGCGTTCTCGCGGGTGTACGGCGTCCAATCCCCCGAGTCGCTGCTCGAACAGGTCGTCGACGGCGTGGTCGTACTGCTGACGCTCCCGCTGGCGGTCGGCGCCGCCGTCGCGGTGACTGTCGCCGTCCCCTACCTCGACGCCGTGCCGTACCTCGACCTCGCCAGCGCGCTGACGCTGCCGCTCGCGCTCGCGCTCGTGTTCCTCCCCGCCTACTACGTCTTCCCGGACATCGAAATCACCGTCCGGGAGGCGCTGCCGGGTGCGGCGTTCGCCGCGGTCGGGTGGACGCTGCTCGCGCAGGGGTTCCGCGTGTACGCCGCGTACGTCGGCGGCGGCGAGCTGTACGGGATTCTCGGCGGCGCGCTGTTGTTGGTGACGTGGCTGTACTTCGGCGGCATCGTTATCACGCTCGGCGCGGTACTCAACGCCGTGCTGTCGGGACGACCTGACGACGACGAGCGACCGGAGCCGGAGCCGCCCAGCGAGGCGCCCGACGTCGCCGAGCTCGGCGCGGAAGTCGAGGCGCTGCGCGCGGAACTCGACGAGAAGACTGTCAAGAAGTCCGAACTGGAGGCCGACCTCAAGCAGTACGTCCGCCAGCGGCTGCGCAGCGGGAAGGCCCGCGGCTGGGGGCCGTACCTCGTGTTGCTGTACGGCACCCTGATGACCGTCGGCGCGTTCCACTACCTCAGCGGCGGGTGGTCGATACTGGCGATGGTCGTGGTGTGGCTGTCCACGCTCGGCCTCTACGTGCTGATGGTGCTCTTTGGCTTGAGCGTCAGCGCCGTCGGCGTCCCGGGTAGAATCGCCGACCGCGTGCGGTCGTGGCGGCGGTGAGCGCGCTCGGCCGGAGCGCCGGCGTCACGGAGGCGCTCGCGGGCAGTATCCCGGCGGCGCTGGTGCCGGTGGTCGCGGCGCTGACCTTCCTCGGGAGCACGTGGTTCGTGGTGTCCGCGGGGCCCGCGGTCTACTTGTTCGGGCCGTCGCGGGGGTGGCTGTCGCGGCGCGACGGCGCGCGCCTGCTCGCGGTGAGCGTCGGCGCGCTCGCCGTCGTCGTCCTCGCGAAGGGCGCGTTCGCCGAGCCGCGGCCCCCGACGTCGGTGATGCGCGTCGCCGAGCACGGCAACGGCTTCCCGAGCGGCCACGCAACCGGCGCGGCGGCGTTCTACGGCGCGCTCGCGGCGCTACTGAGCGTCGGTACCCGCGCGCGCCGGTACGCCGCGGGCGCCGGACTCGTCGCGTTCGTGGCGTTCACGCGGCTCGCGCTCGGCGTCCACTACCTCGGAGACGTCGTGGCGGGCGCGCTCCTCGGCGCGGCATTCGTCGCGGTCCTGCTCGCGCTCACGCGCCGCCGCGTCGCCTACGGGTTCGCCGTCGCCGTCCTCGTCGCCGTCGCTGCCGTCGCGGTCGTCGGCCCGACGAAAGACCCGATTGCGGCGCTCGGCGGGACCGTCGGCGCGCTCGCGGGCTGGTGGCTGGTGACGCGACGCGACGCGCTCACGAACGAGGTCTCGGTAGCGACCGCGGCGCCCGTGCTGGGGGTGCTCGGCGGCGCGGCCGCGCTCACGCTCGCGTTCGACGCGAGTCTGCCCGCGGTGGGCGTCACGCACGCGCTCGCCGGCGTCGCGTTCGTCGCGCTCCCGGTGCTGGGACGGTAACCGTCGCTGCGTCGGGTCGGCGCAAAAGAAACGTAGTGGAAGGAGCCGGCCGCTCAGAACTTCTCCAGGTAGCGGTCGAGCTCCCAGTCGGAGACGTCGACGCGGTAGTCGTCGTACTCGGCGTTCTTCGCTTCGAGGAACTTCTCGGAGACGTGCTCGCCGAGCGCGTCGAGGACGACGTCGTCGTCTTCGAGCTCGTCGAGGGCGTCGCCGAGGTTCGGCGGGAGCGTGTCGATACCGTACTCCTCGCGCTTGGCCTCGTCGAACTCGTAGATGTTCTCGCGGACCGGGTCGTCGCAGTTGAGGCCACGCTCGATGCCGTCGAGGCCGGCGTGGATGAGCGCCGCGAACGCGAGATACGGGTTACACGACGGGTCCGGGAAGCGCGCCTCGATGCGGCTCGCGGACGGCACGCGCGCCGCGGGCTTGCGGATGAGCGCGGAGCGGTTGCGGTCCGACCACGCGACGTACACCGGCGCCTCGTAGCCGGGGACGAGGCGCTTGTAGGAGTTCACGGTCGGGTTGGTGACGGCGGCCAGCGCGGGGGCGTGGTCGAGGATGCCCGCGGTGAACTGCTTGGCCGTCTCCGAGAGGTTGAACTCGTCGTCGCCGTCGTGGAAGGCGTTCTCGCCGTCCTCGGTGAACAGCGAGATGTGCGTGTGCATCCCGGAGCCGTTGATGCGCGGGATGGGCTTGGGCATGAACGTCGCGTGGAGGTCGTGCTGGGCGGCGATGGCGCGCACGACCGTGCGGAACGTCCCGACGTTGTCCGCCGTCGAGAGCGCGTCGTCGTACTCGAAGTTGATCTCGTGTTGGCCCTGCGCGACCTCGTGGTGGGAGGCCTCGATTTCGAAGCCCATGTCTTCGAGGCCGTAGATGATGTCGCGGCGCACGTCGCTAGCGAGGTCCTTCGGCGCGAGGTCGAAGTAGCCGCCGGCGTCGTTGGTCTTCGTGGTGGCGCGGCCGTCCTCGTCCTCCTCGAAGAGGAAGAACTCGGGCTCGGGCGCGGCGTTGACGGTGTAGCCCATCTCCTCGGCGCGGTCGAGGGCCTGCTTGAGCACGTGGCGCGGGTCACCCTCGAAGGGCTCGCCGGTGGACGTGTTGATGACGTCGCAGATGAGGCGGGCGGCGCCGCCCTCGTCGCCGTCGCGGGTCCGCCACGGGAGCACCGCGAACGTCTCGGGGTCGGGGACGAGGCGCATGTCCGACTCCTGAATGCGGACGAAGCCCTCGATGGACGAGCCGTCGAAGTAGATGCCGTCCGTGAACGCCTTCTCGGCCTGCGAGGCCGGGACGGAGACGTTCTTCACGGTGCCGAGGATGTCCGTGAACTGGAGGCGGAGGAAGTCGATGTCTTGTTCGTCGATTTTCTCGAGTACAGCCTGCTCGCTCGGGCCGAGGCCCTCGCTAGGATTCCCGTTCGTCATATCTGTGGACACTCCAGACGACTACATCCACCATTAAAGCAGTAGCGGTTAGCGTAATTTTGGGAGCGGTGGCGATAACTGAACGTTCGTAAACTTCTATACCCCGGGGCGGTTACAGGAGGGTATGACGTACGAGAACCTCGACGCGCACCTCGTCAACGAGCTCTTGGCGGACGGCCGCGCCAGCCTCCGCAGCCTCGCCGACGAGCTCGACGTATCGGTCACGACCGTCTCCAACCACCTCAAGGACTTGGAGGACGAGGGCGTCATCGAGGGCTACGTCCCCATCGTCGACTACGACCAGCTCGGCTACGACGTCACCGCCATCATCCAACTCAAGGTCGAGGGCGGCGCGCTCCCCGACATCACCGACCGCTTCCGCGACCACAAGCAGATGGTCTCCGTCTACGAGGTCACCGGCGACCACGACGTTATCGCCGTCGGGAAGTTCAACGACACCGACGACATGAACGCGCTCATCAAGGAACTGCTCTCGGACGCCGACATCAAGGAGTCCAACACCAGCGTCGTCCTCAACGCCGCCGCCGAACACGAGCAGTTCGAGCTCGACGTCAAAGAGGAGTGACGCGACCGCGCCGCCGACCGCGCGTGGCCGAGACCCGCGGCTAACCGACGAACCGTCGAAAGAACGGGAGAGTCGTGGGCAGCGAAGCGGACGTCGAGCGCAGCCGGCGACCGGCCGTCGACGGGGCCGGCCCCCGAATGTTGGGGCGCGTCAGCGTCCGAGCGTCATCTCGTGTGAATCGATAGCGGTGCGACCGAGCAGCGACGGGTCGGCTGGTGGAAGCTGGTCAGCGACCGAGCTTACATCATGCCGCCCATGCCGCCGCCCATACCGCCGCCCATGCCGCCGGCGCCGCCCTCGTCGTCACCCTTGTCGGTGGAGAGGTCGCCGGCGGAGATGATGTCGTCGATTTTGAGCACGAGGTTCGCGGCCT